>Ga0209379_10000199_pt1 | contig 67347 bp, 54 predicted proteins | sample tdDd001_FD_187124 | JGI IMG/M metagenome (GOLD analysis project Ga0209379, IMG submission 187124) | Marine sediment microbial communities from the Atlantic coast under amendment with organic carbon and nitrate - tdDd00.1 (SPAdes)... | ecosystem: Environmental > Aquatic > Marine > Coastal >... | reverse complement strand
CCTAATACCAATAAGACCCAATCGAAGTTTTGAAAGGCATAAGGATAAGTACAGAAATAGAGTTATGCCAAAGGTCACTAAAAACCAACGTGATGCATTGTGAAGTGACCTTAACTTAATGACATTGACCGCACGAGTCCTCTCGTGTTGTTTTGTTTTAGAAATGGAGCCACACGAAGGGATTCGTGCGGCAGCGGGGGCTTCGCAAAATCAACACCATCGGAATTGCACATGTCTGCTACGGCCTACAACCTTAAAAAACTAATGAAATTCATGAGCAAAACAGCTGAAACAATGACCAGACAGGCCATTGTTTTATTTTCTTCTTTGAGAAGTTATCTTGACTCTCTTGAGCTTGTTTTAAGGCCTTAAAAATTTAAAACACAAACAAAACCAACTGTAAAAACAAAGCCTTAAAAGCTTGCAAATTCGCATACTCTTAAGGCTTTGTTCTTATTTTTTACAAATATTACTTGATTGTGCAACGGTTACTTCTGTTACCAACCGTTTATTTAATTTTAGGAATCCACTTCATTTTTTAATAAAATATCATCTGGTACTGAATTATCTAGGTCCATTTTAATTAATTCTGACATGCTAATTTTGATATTCTTATATGGATGAATCATAACGAAATAGCCCCACATTTTGATACCTTTCCCAACCACTTCTTTTCCTTGTGGAGTTTGAAAAATCATCATATGCTCAAAAAAAGAACCTCCAATGTTGACTTTGTTAATTACTTTATCAAGTTTATTCTCTGCGTTTAGTATTTCAAGTTTGAAAAAATATTTTGTTTTCTTTTTTTCAGGGTTACCTTTTAATTTATAGCTTTTAAGCAATTGTTTTTTTTGATAGGTTTGGAATAAATAGAGAGTGTTATTATGAAGATAGTCAGACAGTATTGCGTGTTTTGCTTTATTGTCTTTTTTGTCAAACTGCGGATGCTGCTTTATTATCTCTTTTAGAGGATCTTTGAAATAAACCTTTACTTTCAAATTATTAGATTTGAATTTGTCAACTAATTCAAAACCAGTTAAATTTTGTGCGTGTATTCCAGACACGATGAAAATCAGAATTAATAATGATGTTATTCTCATATTGCTATTTTAATGGTTGGTAACGTATGTGTTAATGCATTGTTGTTTTTATTTTTCTTATATCGGTTATTGCACAATACATCCCAATATTGGATGTATTGTGCAATAAGTTTTGTGAATGTACAAAACAATAATGCCATTGCAAAGGAATCATATTATTATTTAAAGTTGTATGAGTAGATTGGCAAAATTCAAGAAGAATTTGCAAGTTTAGCTGATAATTTCAAGGCAAAAAATCGTTTTATTCTACCCATTTCAATCAAATCTATTCCAGATTTACCAAAATTAGCCTCACCTTCAAAAAATATTGAGATACCTGCAAAACTTATTGAATCTCCTGTAAAAATTATAGGGTCTCCTGCAAAAAATATTGGGTGTTATACTAATATTCCTGAGTCTCCTGCAAAAAATCCTGAGTTCTATATAATTTGTAAAAGAACTCCTGCAAATTTAAAAATGAGTGAATTGGATACGAAAATAATTAACAGGCTTTATGAAAAGATGAGGGGTTTGGATTCTGAGATTTGTTTAATATCGCGGGTTTGATGAATTTGATAGGATGAATCAATATTAACAAAAGATAAAAATAATTTAAAAACGTCATTTTTGATGAGCAAGGTGAAAAAAATCGATAGCCCAATGAATATGCGCTGTAAGACCTGGTTGGCTTGGTTTATAAAAGCTGGGCAATCTCCCAAAATACGTTTTTGTTAAAATAAACATAAAGATCACCTGCGAAAGAATATAATAAAATAGACATAAAAATAGAGGTAAGTGCATGGTCTGTAAAGCCTTAAAATGCAGGCTTAGGAGAAAATATTAAAAAAAATTAAACAAAAGTTTGAAAATTATAAATAAGTCGCCATAACTTTAATATACAATCAACAATCAAATTTTATAAATCAAAAAAACTTTTAGATATGGCAACAGTAACAGATACCATTGATTTTATTGATCCTAAAGAAGAAGGATTTGCAGGAAGAGGTGATAATTACATTGAAAAATCTCCTAAATATGCTGATGCTGGCATTTTGAACAAAGAGGAAAATGATGAGATCATACTAGAGTTACAAGAGCTTGAAGCATTGCGGAAAGCTAAAAATGAGGCTCGGAAGGTGGCTGCCGATAAGCGCAAGGCTTATACGGAAAAAAGAAGGAGAGTAGAAAAGAAATTGCGTTTGCAAAAAAAGAAGGTAGATGAAAATCCTTTGGCTACTCCTGAAATGAAACGTGAATTGTATTTGGTGAACGAAAAGAAAACGGAAACCACCAATAACAAATCTCCAAAGTTGAGTGGCCGTATTGTAGGTGGGGTACCAAAAATTTCTTACGTGAAAAAACCAATGCAGGGGATCAAACTCTATGGAAAAATTAACGAAGGGGAGTATGATTTTGAGACCACGGTAAATGGATCCTTCTTTGAGGATACCAGGCCGCGAATTAATCCAAAAGCGGTTGAGATAAGAGAGTACTATGCCTACTATATGTATGAAAACAAAAGAGTGGGCCGAAAATCAGAGACTATTAGGATTATTTTACCGCCATTAGAGTAGGTGTGCACATTCGAATGATACGGCTGTCGTAATTCAATATATAGCAAATCGTCATCAATTAATGGATGACGATTCCTCAATGCCACTCGAATTTCGAGTGGCATTTTTAGGCTCTGTATCATTTATAAGTGGGTTATTCTTTAGAAGTATCACTTGTGACCTTTATTTTGTTCCAGTGACCAAGGTAGGCATTGGAAGGTCTAGCTAATTAGACGCAGAAAAATTTTTAGTAAGACGAGGAAGCTGAGAACTTGTTCAAAGATCACCCCGCCGCACTTAAAGTTTTCAAGTATAAATAGTTTGAGCTTACACGCCCTAGATTTTTTGCATCCTTTTTTATCAATGAAAAAAGGATGAGCCATGCGGCTTGAGCAAAGTAAAGTTAAAATAAAGAATGATAGGATAATTTTTTCATCAAATATTAATTGTTTTAGTTACCCACTAAATTTCATATAGAACCTATTTTTAATTCTCTTTCACTTTTAATTCATAGAAAGTGGTTTCCGGATCTTTTTCGCGGGTAAACTCGATGTTGCTGTTGTTTAAAAGTACAATCTCGGCAGTGGTGTAAATCAGGTTTCCATCCACCAAATGTCCGCCAATGGTGTAACCGGTGCTATCGGATACCGAAATGTGAATGTGATTGTGTTCGCCTTTGTCGGCAAAAGTTCCGGTAAGTGAAACAATTTCGAAATGTCCTTTCAAATGCAACAATTCTTTTTGGTTGGCAGGACGAATGTTCAACTCTTTTAAGCTTCCCACACAAGTAGAGATGGATGCCGATTGCAATTGCTTGTTCTTTACAAATTGTGCCATTTCCTGCTTTAAATCCATTCCTGGCTTTAATCGCAGTGCGTAGCTTTCTACATGATTCTGGCAGGAAAACAAAGCAATAAAAGCTACAAGAACAAGGGTGCTGTATAATTTCAACATGCTTGATTATTTTTTGAAAGTTTAGGATGCAGTGGGAATTCCAAATTCCATAGCTATGTGCGATGATGATATCGGTAAATAGCAAAAAAAAATCGCCACCGGATGAAGGGTGACGATTTCTTAACCTGGAAGGGTGGAAGCCCCTTTGCTCCAAGAAAGATTTTTAGAGTGAACACGGAGGGAGTCGAACCCCCAACCTCCACAGCCGTAATGTGGTGCACTATCCAGTTATGCTACGCGTCCGTTGGTCTCTTAAAAAAGAGGCTGCAAATATAGCAGTTTAAAATTTAGTTATGCAAATGAATTTGCATTTTTTTGTCGTCAACATTTCTGCGATGACTTCTTTCAAAAAAAAGATTAAAAATCGTTACCGGATGAAGGGTAACGATTTCTTAACCTGGAAGGGTGGAAGCCCCTTTGCTCCAGGAAAGACTTTTAAAGTGAACACGGAGGGAGTCGAACCCCCAACCTCCACAGCCGTAATGTGGTGCACTATCCAGTTATGCTACGCGTCCGTTTTCCTTAAAGGCGCTGCAAATATAGGGGTTTTAGCTTGGTTTATGCAAGCCTTTTTTCTCTTTTTTTTGAAAGTTTTGGTCAGAATTATTCTAAGCGGTTTGTAAGTAGAAACTTACAAAATAATTTTTTTTTGAGTTTCACAGGATATTCTTTGTCCAGCTTCATTTTTAACATGGCTTTAACAAGAATTCATAACAATTGCTAAAGAATATTTCCTTAAATTTATTTGGAATAGAAACAAATAGCGTATCGAGATTGTATTCCATACTGTGAATCTCTAATTCAAATCGATTCAAAAATCTTAAATTATTAAATAAAAAACGGAAATATGAAACGAACCATTTTAAGAAAAACAGCATTCCTTGTGGTATTGGCCTTTGTTTTTACACTTAGCGCTAGTGCAGATGGTGGAAACAAGAAATTAAATAGTGAAAAGAGCAAAGTAGAGTGGTTGGGTAAAAAAGTAACTGGTGAGCACTCTGGAACCATAAAGGTATCGGAAGGAAGTTTGATGCTAAATGGAGACAAGCTTGAAAAAGGAAGTTTTGTGGTAGATATGGGTACAATTGTTTGTACGGATATCAAAGACGACGGGTACAGAACCAAACTGGAAGGACATCTAAAATCGGATGATTTCTTTGGAGTGGAGAAATATCCTGAAGCAAAATTTGAAATGCTTAAGGCCAAGAATTTAGGTGAAGGAAACTATGAAGTACATGGCAATATTACCATTAAAGACATTACCAAGCCAATTAGCTTTAAGGTAAATATGCATCAGCATGGCAACGATTTGCATGTGAGTGGCAAAATTGTGATTGACCGAAGCCAATTTAATGTGAGATATGGATCGGGTAGTTTTTTCGATAATTTGGGAGACAAAACCATATATGATGATTTTGAGTTGACCTTAGACTTGTATCTGCAGTAGGTAGGTTGATAAGGAATTGAAACCGGATTCGTACAGAATTCGGTTTTTTCTTGATAATAAGTCTGTGTTGGTCATATTAAAATACGTGTTAATAAAGGAATGTTTTTTTTATATTGTAAATAATTGTATTTTAATAAGGTTAAATCCACTTAAACCCTACTTGTATGAAGCGAAGTATTTTTGCTACATTATTATTGATTTTTTGTGTGAGTAGTTTATTTGCAAAGGTTAATCCCAAAAACCTTATTAATGCCAATGTTTATTCTACAATTTTAAAGGAAAAAAGAGATTTGAGAATTCTATTGCCAAATGAATTCAAAGATACTTATTTCAGTTACCCGGTTATTTATTTGCTGGATGCAGAGTCTAACTTTGCCACAGGAGTTGAGGTGTTGAGTTTTCTGATGGACAATCATTTTATTCCTCCTCATGTGGTTGTTGGCATTCCCAATACCGATCGATTTAGAGATATGACACCGGTTGATTCGGTTTTGAATAAAACCATATTTCCAACAAGAGGTGGGGCCGATACTTTTTTACAAGTTCTGGAAACGGATATCTTTCCATTTGTAGCGAAACAGTATCGAGGCAGCTCTCGTCGTTTGGTAATGGGACATAACTATAGTGGATTGTTTGTAATGCACGCATTCCTTTCACGTCCCGAACTGTTTGACCGTTACATGGCTTTTAGTCCCATTTTATGGTGGAACGATACGGCCATGCTTCATGATATGGACCTGTTCCTGACGAAAAACTCAAGCGTACGCAAGCATTTGTTTATGAGTTTTGCCAAAGAAGCTAAAAACATGCTGGAAGCTTGTAAAGAGCTTGCCAAATTATTGGAAGAGAAAGCTCCTATGGATTTAAAGTGGAAATATGAATGGATGCCCGATGAAGATCATTACAGTTTGTATAGAAAAAGTTTAATGAGTGGAATGGAAGTGATCTTTAGGGATTACAAATATCCGAGCGTTGAGGATTTGGCAAAAGGTGGAGTAGGAAGTGCAAATGGCTTTTTACGAGATATCATGCTGAATTATGGTAGAAATGAAAAATTGCCATACTCTTTGTTGGAAAGCGTTTGTTTGCAATTAAAGCAAGAAGCAAGATATGATGAAGCCATAAAGTTTTTAACCTACACATCGGTTAATTATCCTGAAAGGGCAGAGCCATACTTTTATGCAGGTGAAATTTATGAATCCACCGATAAACCAAAACAGGCATTCAAGTTTTATGAGGCAGCGCATCAAAAGGATAAGGGAAGATGGGATTATGAGCAGAAGTACCTGGCCATGCAGAAGCTATTGGAAGAAATGCGCAATAAAGAACAAAACAAAACCCCACTTTAATACTTTGGATCATAAAAAATAGGATTGAATGAAAGGGATATTTTTTACTGAATTGCTGGAAATGGCAGAAAGAGAGTATGGCTCTCAGGTGGTAGACAAAATCATTCCACTTTTGGAAGTTGGAGATCATGGTGTGTTTAATGCCAATATGGATTATCCTTATACACAATTTCACGAGCTAATTAATCGTCTGGCAGATGAAGTTCGAATTGCACCATCAGATTTGACCAAGCTTTATGGAGAGTATCTTTTTAGTCGTTTGATTATAATCTATCGTCCACATTTTGCTGGAAATTCGGATATTTTCGCATTCCTGGAGCAAATCGACTATTTTATTCATGTAAAACTTCAAGCCGATTTTCCTCACAAAGGCATTCCGGGTTTTAAGGCTGAAAGAATCAATCAAAATACATTTGCCTTAAGTTACCAGTCGAAATATGATCTTATCGATTTGGCTATCGGTTTGTTTATGGGGTGTCAAAAATTCTTTAATGAAGATTTAACGGTCAATGCCGAAATCAAAACAGAATTCGATAAGGAATGGGTTTGTATAAGTTTGAATAGATCGAAGGTATTAGTTTGATTCCATATTGTGGAAAGTATAGAAGCTGGTTTTTCCCGCTTTTATAATTACCTGAACGTTCTGATTGCTCATAGAACCATTGGGAGAGCTAACTTGTAGGTTTAAGTTGTTCTCACCTTCTTTCAATTTTATCCTTTTGTAATGTATGCTGTGAGGTAGGGTTTGCCAGTTTCTGGTATCGGCTTTTTCGGTTACGGCATTTAAAAGACCAACAAACATTCCTAATGTGTCATCTTTGCTGCGGGCATAATTTTCCAAAGCCTTTTTAGTTGCCAGGCGCAATAAGGAGTTTGCCATTTCTCTCAGCATTCTGTCGCGAAGAGATTTAAAGGCAATGGCATTAATATCCTCTGCTTTTTCCAATTGATAATGGATTGTATCATTCACCAGGATAGAAGCATTGGTAAATATTGGCATTCTTTCACGGTATTTTGGGAAAGCGACTCTAACAAATTCCAAATCGTTTAATGAACTTCTCTTGTCACTGTCCATATCGCCAACGTAGAAAGGAAAACTAACATCTTCACCTTCGTTTACCATGGTAAGGTATCCATCTCTGCTATTTAACGCGCTAAAATTAATGCTCCATTCATCTTTTACCGGACCTAAACCTGTAAGCCAAATAAAAATTAAATCTCCTTCATCTTTATTGCTCTTCATAAAGTCGAAGCCAAATTTGTCTTTGTAAAATTCGTATTCCTGATTTAATCCGGTTAGGGAAGCAGTTCTTAGCATGTCCTCTTTAAGTTGCTGAGGAGCGGGAGTTCCAAAGTTTTTGGTGTAATTCTCTTCGTAAATCTTAAAAGCATTGCGATATGCGATAAAGGCGTTGTTATAATCCTTGGAAGAATCATAAATTAAGCCCATCAAAATGTGAGCAAAAGCATCATCGCTATAGCGATTTTTATAGTTTCTCGGGTACTTGTCATTTAAAGCATAAAGCTTTTCGTTTACCCTTCGGCATTCAATTAATGCAGATTCTGTATTGCCCAATTCCAAATAGCTTAAAGCTTTGTAGAAATTCAGCATTACATTTTCAAAATCTTCGGGAACATATGGTTTTGTTGCCGGATTCGTAAGAAGTGCCAAGGCTTCGTTGGCAATGTTTTTTCTCTGGTCTTCAATAAACAAGTCGGCTTCGTTGAAATAATTTGTAGCCTTTTGGTAATCTTGTTGCATCCAGGCAAGGGTACCCTTATTTAAAAGATATAAAGAACGGTTTTTATTTCTTTTGTTTTTTGGATCCTGATCAAGCATTTTTTCAGCATTGGCAATATCTCCGTTAAGGAAATACTGATTGAATGCCTCATTTTGTGCATAGTAAGTTGCACATCCTGAAAAGAATAAACTGCTAACAAATAGAATTAAAATAAAGGCCTTGTTTTTAGGAAGCATATAGTTCATTGCCGAAGTAGAGAAGAGAAGGGAAGACGAATCTTCCCTTATTAAACTTTATCGATTAACGTATTTCTTGATTTTCTTATCACCAATCCAAACCAATTCGTTGGTTTCAAGATTGGTTAATTCAAGATTTAGTTGGTAATATCTTACCTTTTCTTTCTTGTAACTATCAATAATTGAGGTGATGTCTCCTTGAAGGATAAAGTCAGCTCCCAATTCACGTCCCCATTTTTTAATGGTTTCCTTAGAAGCAAAATCTTGTTGATCTGCTCTTTCTTGTCTCAATTCTTCTCTTTTGGCACCAGCCTGAACCAAACGCACACGGCCGTCGTTCAAAATTGCTTTTTCAATGTCTTTGATATAAGTATCAGCATCGATATGCTCAGAGCTTTTGTTCATGATTAAACCAACGGTTACCACTGGTTTTTTATTGAACTCTTTTTGATAATCAGAAATCCAACCTTGATTAAGAACCTGATCAATTAAAGCTTCGGCAGCCAGTTTGGAATCGGTATCGTTCCAACGACCACTTAAATCAATTTGTTGATCTGGAGAAACTCTTGTTACTTGTCTTGAACATGAAGCAAAACTTACTACTGCAAGAGCGAAAACAAATAGGCGAAATGAGTGTTTCATATAACTAATCATTTTTGTTTGTAAATTCAATTTAAGTGTAACTATTAAACTTTTTAGAGTTAGCAATATTTATGCCATACTATTAATCTCTTCCTTTAAATTATGTAATTTTTTGTAAAGTGATTCACTTACGGGAACTAGAGGAAGTCTTAAGTTGTTCAGTATAATTTCTTTTTGATGAAGGATGGCTTTTACACCTGCAGGATTGCCTTCTTCAAAAATAGCTTTAATGATATCGAAAAAGTGATAATGGGTTTGTAAAGCTTCGCTTTTTCGTTCTAATGCTTGTGTTACCATGCTGCTAAATTCATTCGGAAAAGCATTGCCAATAACCGAAATTACTCCTGAAGCACCCAATTGAATCATTGGATAAGTAAGCGCATCATCGCCTGAGATTAGCATGAAATGATCAGGTTTGTCTTTGATGATTTGCATGATCTGTTCCATATTACCAGAAGCCTCTTTTACCGCAATAACATTACTTAATTCATTGGCAATACGAATGGTCGTATCGGCATTGATGTTAACACCAGTTCTGCCAGGAACATTGTAAATGATTACAGGTACCGGGCTTGCTGAAGCGATTTCTTTGTAATGCTGGAAAATTCCTTCCTGGCTTGGTTTGTTATAGTAAGGCGCAACCGATAAAATTGCATCGATCTTATCAAAGGAATTGAATTGATTGATTTGCTCAACAACTTCTCTGGTATTGTTGCCTCCAAATCCTACCACCAATGGTACTCTATTGTTATTGGTTTCAATTATAGCATTGATAACAGCTGCTTTTTCATCTTTGGATAAGGTAGCTGCTTCTCCTGTAGTTCCCAAAACTACCAAATAGTTTACGCCATTGGTAATCTGAAAATCTACAAGCTTGTGTAAAGAATCGAAATCAACATCACCATTGTCGAGAAATGGGGTAATAATGGCAATTCCTGTTCCTTCAAATTTATTAAGTGTCATTTTAGTCTTTTTTTATTAGTGATAGGTAGTTAAGGCTTTCTGTTATTAAATTATCAATGGATTTATTATTTCCCTGATTAATCATTAAATCCAAACGACCACTTTGGTCCGATGCAGCACCCACTTTACAAGCTGCTGCTGACAATTCTGCTAGGTATCTAAATGAAATGTGATCCGAATCTGATAAGATAAATAGCAGGTCGAATCTTTGCTTCATAAAGTTGATTATCTCTTCAGAAATGGGTTGCCCCGACCATTTTACATCCTTATTGGTATAGAAAATGATTTTTTGAGCCACACCAAAATCAGGTAATTCATTTGCATTTATCCAACCAACAGCTTTAACATTATATCCTTTTTTGCTTAAGTCATCCGAAAACTTTTTCACCCTTGGGTAATTCTTATCATCGAGAGTATCGAATAGAATTCCAATGTTTTTTGCACTTTGCAAGTTGTGAAACTCCTTTTTTCTAGGATTTTTGCTTAGTTTATTATTAATAATGCGATCAGCAAGCTTTTGTTTGATGTTTTGGATAAAACTCATTTTCAGAATAATAGTTTAAATTCAGACTTGTCGTCAAGAGGCTTTTTATGGCAAACTCATTTGAATTGACAAGTTATGAAAAATTTTTAAGCCTAATTTATGTAATCTATTTATATTTTTTAGGAGATTGATAACCTCCGTTAAAAACTTTGCCAGGCTTTATCTTTATCTCATTTGCAAGATCATTCATGTTTTTTGCACTAATGCTTTCGCAGGCTTTAATTGCAATTTTCGCACAAGCTAAAGTATCCTCAAGTGCATCGTGATGCTTCAAGGGAATATCAAAAAGATGTGCCAATGTGTTGAGCTTATGATTGGGCATGCTTGGCCACAAATTCTTGCTAATTTGAACGGTACACATGTAATCAAAATCTGGATTGGGAATTCCATAAGTTTCCAAACAGGCACGCAGCACAGAAACATCGAAACTTGCATTGTGAGCAATCACCATACTGTCTTGTAAATAATCCTCCACTTCATCCCAAATGTAATTGAAGCTTGGCTGGTTGGCTACATCATCTTCAGTAATGCCATGTATGCTCACATTAATCGGGTGAAAATACATTTCAGGAGGTGAGATCAACCATTCCCGACTGTCAATAATTACTCCATTTTCAACTTTAACCAAACCAAGCGAACAGGCGGAATTTCTTTTGCCATTTGCGGTTTCAAAATCAATTGCGGTAAAATTCATATGTAACTTTTAACTTAGGAATTGATCTTTTCTAAAAATTCATCTTCCGAAATCATTGGAATCCCTAGCTTTTCAACCTTAGCCAATTTACTAGGTCCTATTTTTTCGCCAGCCAGTAAAAAGCTTGTTTTTTTAGAAATCGAACCAACATTTTTACCACCGTGCAATTCAATTAATTCTTTCAACTCATCACGCGAGTGCTTTTCAAAACTGCCAGAAATAACAATGGATAGGCCTTCTAATTTATTGCTTCCTTCGCCAGAATCAGAAACTTCTTTTTCCAACTGAAGTCCATAAGTTTTCAATTTACTGATTAATTCCTGATGGTATTCATCCGAAAAATATTCAACAATGCTTTCGGCAATTTTATTTCCGATTTCGTCAACTTCTATCAACTCTTCTACAGTTGATGATGCCAATTGGTCGATGGAAGGAATGGCTTTGGCCAGTTTTTTTGCAACAGTTGCACCAACATATCTTATTCCCAATGCATACAATACTCTTTCGTAAGGAACTTGTAGTGAATCTTGAACACTGTTTAAAATTCTATCGGCTGACTTATCGCCCATACGTTCCAAAGGAACAATATCCTCTTTCTTTAAGATGTATAGACCAGAAATATCCTGAATTAAGTTTTCTTTAAATAGCAGATCAATGGTTTCTTCTCCAAGACCATCGATATTCATAGCTCGTCGGCTAATAAAGTGTTCGATTCTACCTTTAATTTGAGGCGGACAACTTCTGTCATTCGGACAGTAGTGATTTGCTTCTCCTTCTTTACGAACTAGTTTGCTATCGCATTCAGGGCAATTTTCGATGAATTCTATTTTGTCAGCTCCATTAATTCTGTTGGCTTCATCTACACCCACAATTTTTGGAATAATTTCCCCACCTTTTTCAACATAAACGGTATCACCTTCATGCAAATCCAAATTGTTAATGATATCGGCATTATGCAGTGATGCACGTTTTACTGTAGTTCCCGCTAAAAGTACAGGTGCCAAATTCGCTACAGGTGTAATTGAGCCTGTTCTTCCCACCTGGTAAGTAACTTGATTCAGTTGAGTAGATACTCTTTCAGCTTTGTACTTGTAAGATATTGCCCAACGGGGTGATTTTGCGGTAAAACCTAATTCTTCCTGTTGGTCAATCGAGTTTACTTTGATAACAATTCCATCGATAGGAACTGGCAAGCTATCACGTTTCTCATCCCATGACTTAATAAAATCGATTACTTCATCGATATTGTTACAAAGAGCTGTATGAGACGGTACTTTAAAACCCCAGTTTTTAGCAATCTGCAGATTGTTAAAGTGTTCTCTTTTAGGATTGTTTACGCCCAATAAATAGTACAGGTAACAATCTAATTTTCTTTTGGCAACAACGGCAGAATTCTGCATTTTAAGTGTTCCCGAAGCTGCATTTCTTGGATTGGCAAATGGTGTTTCTCCAATCTCTTCGCGCTCCTTGTTTAGTTCTTCAAATACTGAAAAAGGCATTAAAATTTCGCCTCTAATCTCAAATTCTTCAGGATAATCACTTCCACTTAATTGCAATGGTACCGATCGAATGGTTTTCACATTTGCAGTTACATCATCACCTCTTACTCCATCGCCTCGGGTAACCGCTTGAACCAATTTCCCATTCTTGTAGGTTAAGGAAATGGATGTGCCATCGTATTTTAATTCGCACACATACTTAATATCACCATCAATCAATTTTTGAATTCTAGTTTCAAAATCGCGAATTTCATCTTCGGAATAGGTATTCCCTAATGATAACATCGGGTATTTGTGTTCTACCTGGTTGAATTCAAGGTTGATATCGCTACCAACACGCTGAGTGGGTGAATTTGGATCATTAAATTCAGGATATTTTACTTCCAGTTCAATCAACTCTTTCAATAGCATATCGAAATCGAAATCTGAAATGCTTGGTTGAGATAAAACGTAATAATTGTGATTGTGTGTATGTAATTGATTGCGAAGTTCGTCAATACGAAGTTTTGCTTCTTGTTGGTTCATAATCTAATTGTGATCAATTCGTGAATAGACTTGAAGAATAAATCATCTTCAGGAATTGTAAAAATAGTAAACCTTAAGCTTAATTTTACATGCTTTTGGTGGAATCTTTTATTGGTTTAATTAATGAATTGATGCACAGTTGGGAATAATGCCAAATTTATAGACTCAATTAAATTATCTGAAATGTCATTTACCGATTCACGTGTTCCGTTAACCGATTTGCCATGTAATTAAAAAGACATTTGTAATAATTTAGTGATACAATAAAATTATTGATGTGAAACCTTAATCAAACAATATGGATGAACATAGAAGAAATAAAAGCCTTTTTGTTGGCATTGGATTAATAATAGTTGGAGTAGTTGTTATGCTTGAGCGACTAAATTTTCATTCTGATTTTATTTGGACCTGGCTGTATCGTTGGGAGTCTATACTGATTTTAGTAGGCTTGCTATCAATTGTTATTAAAAGGAAAATTTTAGGTGGTTTTGTAGCTATTGCAGTTGGGGCTTATTTTCTGTTGGATGAAATGATTTTTATGCCAGTTAATTGGGAAATTTGGTTTTTGCCGATAGCTTTAATTGTAGCAGGAGTGGCGTATATATTCCAACCTGTCTCAAAAGAATGTAAGAAATAAAGTATAAATTAACAGTTTAAAATATAAAGTCATGAAACATCATTATAAGAATCAAGAATCCAGACAAAATAACAGAATATTTTTTGGTATTTTTTTAATCCTGTTTGGCTGTCTTTTGGTATTGAAAAATCTGGATATCTTTCCTTATTACATGAAGGATATTATTTTTTCATGGCCAGCATTGTTATTTGGACTAGGAGCACTCTTTTATGCTGGGAAAAAGGATAAGACGACTGGATTAATTTTAATGGGTGTAGGAGGAGTTTTTCTATTGCCAATTATCTTCGATTGGGGATTCCACTGGAAGGGATTATTCTGGCCGGTAATTCTGATTGTTGTAGGAATTTTTATCATCAGAAAGAGAAACGATTGTTTGCCTGAAGGTAGAAAAATTGATAGTAACGATTCTGGATATATTGATGAATTGAATGTGTTTGGAGGAGGCGAGAAGATGATTAATACCAAAAACTTTAAGGGTGGAAAAATTACTTGTTTGTTCGGTGGATCGGAAATAAACCTTACAAATGCAGATTTGGCAGAAGGAACAAATGTGATAGATGTTTTTGCCATGTTTGGAGGCTGTGTTTTAATTGTGCCTTCCGATTGGGATGTTAAAGTTGAAGTTTCGGCAGTTTTAGGAGGAGTTGCAGATAAAAGAATGCCAACTGCAAATTATGTGGTAGAACCTAAAAAGGAATTGGTTATTAAAGGCTTGGTTGCTTTGGGAGGTTGCGAAATTAAATCGTATAAATAGTAAAGATGAGGCATCCTTTATTACGTAATTTTTATGGAATACCAATCTATATTGGTGCGTGGATTTTATTCGTGTTGCTTCTCTTTATAATTGGGTGGTATTTTGATGGTAATGATCTATATTCCTCCTTTGTAAACTCATTTAGCTTCTCGTTGCCTCTATTTATTTTAGGAGCATGTGTTTGGTATGTAGTTCGTTATATCAGTATGGATGAATCCGGAATTTTGGGTTTTATACTTCATCATTTAACTGCAGGTGCGATTGTAGTTGGAATTTGGGTTTCTGCGGCATATCAAATTCGAATTGGCTTTTTTGGTGAAGATCCAGATGGAATTAACTATTTTATACCATTACATTGGCAGGTGTTTTTTGCATTCTGTGTTTACGACTATCTAATATTGGTTTATTATCTGATAATTTATTACCGAAACTTTCAGGATAAAACCATTCAGGAATCGGAACTAAAAAACTTGGTGAAGGAAGCTGAATTAAATGCTCTAAAATCTCAAATTAATCCTCATTTTCTGTTTAATAGCTTAAATTCGGTTAGTTCACTTACATTATCAAGTCCGGAACAATCGCGGGAAATGGTTGTTAAATTGTCTACTTTCTTAAGGTATTCTTTGGGGCAAGATTTAAAGGAGTTAAATAGTTTATCAAACGAATTGAATAACATTCGCTTGTATCTTGATATTGAAAAGGTGAGGTTTGGTGAAAGATTAGTATTAAAATTCAATTCTACTTCAGATTGTGATAATTTGAAGATCCCAAATTTAATCTTACAACCTATTTATGAAAATGCAATTAAGTATGGGGTTCATGAAAGTCTGGAACCAGTAACGATTAATACCAATTGCGAATTGGTAAACCATGTACTAAAAATTACAATTAGCAATAATTTTGATCCGGAATCCATTCCGCCAAGAGGCAATGGTATTGGATTAAGAAACATACAGGAACGATTAAGTTTAATTTATGGAAGAAGCGATTTGATGAAGATTGTTAAAACCGAAAATCAGTTTACCGTACATTTAGAATTCCCACAAAATATATAATCATGATAAAAGCAATTATTATAGATGATGAATCCTTGGCTAGAGATTTGGTGTCTAACTATTTGGATTCTGAAAACGATATTGAAGTTATAGGAGAGTATTCGAATGGTTTTGAGGGATTAAAGGCGATTAATGATTTACATCCAGACTTGGTGTTTTTAGATGTACAAATGCCTAAACTAACTGGATTTGAATTGCTAGAATTACTTGATAAACCTTGTAATATCGTATTTACTACAGCTTACAACGAATATGCAATAAAAGCATTTGAGCACAATGCCATTGATTACTTATTGAAACCATTTTCAAAAGATAGATTTCTTACAGCTTTGGACAAAGCAAAAGAGAGAATTTCGAATTCTACTGACAATCAGGATCAAATTGATAAAATTAAATCACACAATGATGAATCGGAAGAATTAATCAATAGAGTTGTAATCAAATCCAGAAACAAGATTGATGTAATTGCAGTTGATAAAATCAAATATTTCGAAGCACAAGATGATTATGTAATGATATATACTGCTGATGGGCGATACCTGAAGCAAAAGACCATGAAGTATTTTGAGTCGCACTTAAATCCCAATGAGTTTTGCAGAATACACCGATCCTATTTGGTTAAAATAGATCAAATTTCACAATTGCAACCATATGAGAAAGACAATTGGGTGGTTGTCTTAAAATCAGGAGAAAGTTTAAAGGTTAGCCGTAATGGATTCAAACTTCTTAAGAAACAATTGGAAATTTAATCGGAACTGGCATTGAGAAATTCGTTATTGCATAATTGTAGTAACGATTTTTTTTTGCTCAAAGATTACAAAAAACCAGTAAGAATAGGCATTGGTTGTAGAAATTGGGATTTTATAAATTTTAAGTGAAATGATTTAAATGATGGATCAGTGGATTTATTTTTATTATAAATATTCGAAATATTTTTGAAATAGTATTCCTATTCTCAACATAATCATATATATTTGTGTTGCCCAACTAGAGTTAACTAATCTAATTACTACAATGAACCTAAAATTAACTTACGCCAAGAGTGCGTTCATTATTATTTTGACATGCATTTTTTCTTCTCATGTGGCTTTTTCAAATAACCATTTAAATGAAAAAGGGAGTTCTTCACTAAAGGGGAAAATCGTTGAAAAACAATCAAACAAACCACTTGAATTTGCCACGATTTCAATTTATTCTTCTAATAATTCAAAGCTAGTAAAGGGAACAATTACAAATAAGAGAGGGGATTTTGCACTAGAAAAATTAAGTTCTGGATCTTATTATTTTAAGGTTGAGTATATGGGATATACCACTTACAATAGTAATCAGTTCGAGATAATGAATGGAGAGAGTAAAGTACTTACCAATCCTGTGAAGCTTGAGGTTGACACTAAAACCATTTCCGAAGTAAAGGTTGAAGGAAATAGAGAATTTTCTAAGGTGGAACTTGGTAAAACGGTTTACAATGTTTCCAAATCTCCAGTTGCCGATGGAGGAACCATAAATGAAGTTTTAAATACCCTTCCTAGATTAAGTGTAGATGCTGAAGGAGCAATTCAATTTAGAGGGAGTTCTGATGTTAAGATTTTGATTGATGGTAAAATCAGTGGTCTTTTGGGGATGAATCCAGCTGAAGTTTTAAATAGCATGTCAGCCCATGATGTTGATCGTGTTGAAGTGATTAGTACATCTTCTGCTAGATATGATGCTACAGGAGCAGGAGGAATCATTAACATTATCATGAAAAAAGACCGAGTAAAAGGGTTTAATGGTAGTGTTGCAGCAACTGTTGGTACCAAGGATAAAAAGTCAGGTGGTTTTAGCGGTAATTATCGTACTGGAAAAGTAAACTTCTTTGGTTCTTACAATTATAAAGATGACTGGGCAGGGCGTGATTACAATGTTCAGAGAGAAATCAAGAAAGAAGATGTTCATACTCTTTTATCAGAAAATGCGGATGTTGATTTTGGAAATCGATACCATATAGGAAAATTGGGTTTGGATTATCTGATTAATGATAATAACACTTTTACTTTTTCAGCCAAGTATCGTGATATACTTCAAAATTGGAACGGAAGCTACGATTATACTCGTACAAATGTTGTAAGTAGTGCGATGCCAACCATTGATTATAGAGTCAGTGAAGTTGATTTAGATCTGGAATCATGGATCTACAATGCATCTTACATCCATAAATTCGCTAAGAAAGGAGAAACTCTTTCGATAGATTTGGCTTATACTGATAATGCAGCAAATAATTCTGGTAATTATGCAGAGTATCTTAATATCCAATCTTTTGGACAGGATGTATTATTTGGATCAGATGTAAACGCGACTAACTTGTATTCAGATTATTATAAAACCGCAAGAAAAGAAGCTGTAGCGCAAGTAGATTATGTGCTGCCTGTTGGGGATAAAGGCAAGTTTGAAACTGGTTATCTATATCGAAATAATGAAATAGATTATAAGGTTGGTTCAGTTGCTGATGATTTTAATTACGAAGAAAATATCCATGGTTTGTATGCTATGTATTCTGGCTCAAAAGGAAAGTTTGCATACGAATTAGGTCTTCGTGCTGAATATTCTGACATTAATACCAACAAAGAATTTAAGGATGATTATTTAGATATTTTCCCAAGTGTTCACTTATCGTATCAGATTTCGGATAAGAAGCAGTGGCAATTGGCATATAGTAGAATGATATATCGACCTAATTCTGGAATGTTAAATCCTTTCCAAAACCTTCGCGATCCGGAAAATCAAAGATTGGGTGCGCAGGATATTGAAGCTTATTACAATCACAACATAGAAATGTCGATGTCCTTTGATAGAGAAAAGGCCAGTTACAAAACAACTTTGTATGTGAACTACCAAAAGAATTTGATCAATCAATATCGATATATTGAAGATGAAACCAATAGATCCATAGTTCAATTTGGTAATTTTGATTCGAAATTTTTCTCGGTATTAGAGTTTGAAGGATCAACCAAGCTAAATAAATGGTGGAGTTTGAATGGATATGTAGCAGGTATTTACGAAGAAACAAAACCTGGAGAAGGATATAAATTTGGAACACGAGATATGTGGGAGGTTACTGGAAAAGTCACTTCAGTTATGAACTTCAAAAAGTGGTTTAAACTTCAGGCAAGCTTCCGTTATCAATCGGAAATATTGGTTGCACAAGGAAAGTATCAGAACTTGTACTATGTAGATTTAGGATTAAGTAGAAAAGTATTAAAAGGAAGAGGTAGTTTGTCTTTTACTGCTAATGACATATTCAATACTTTCAGATTTAAGATCCATACTTCAGATCCTGAGTTTTATAATAAGGAAATTAAATACAGAGAAACTCAAATTGCCAAATTAAGTTTTCGATACTTTTTTGGTAAGCGATATAGAATCATGAGAGCTAAACCTAAAAAATCAGGAATCCGACATTCCGAAAATGATATTTAATACGATTAAAATTCAATTAAAAAAGCTTCATCATAAGGTGAAGCTTTTTTTATAAATACCTTTAATCAAAATTTATTTATACTCAATAAAAATAAATTTACTTTCTACTTGACATTCAGCTCTGTCTTTCTTAATTTCTATTCTATTGGATAAATCGGAGGGATATGAGCTTGAAAATATTGGATATTAAGAAGCTGAAAAAAGCTAGAAGTATTGGCAGTAACAATAAACCCAGGTCAGGAAGTAGAAGAAATTTTCTAAAAGGATTGGGGTTTGGATTTCTTGCTTTTCAGCCTTCTTTAAAGGCTTTGGGAAAAGCTTTTGGAAATGATATTCAATATAGAAAGAGGGGAAAAAACATTACGTTTTACTCTCAGGAAGGAAATTCATGGAATATCAATTTGAATTCCTTTGATGGTAGTCCAAAATTAATTTTTCTTAAAAAACAGGAAGATTATCATCTAATTCTGCGAAATGCTTTTTATCCTGGAACTACTTTGCCAATGGATTTTAAAGCCATTCTCTACAATGATTTATCCTGGAGAATAAAAATCACTTTTACCAAGCTGGATATATCGAAAGATCTTAATCTGGCAGATTGGATTAATGGTAATGCTCAGCTGAACTCATTTGTTTATTTGCAGGAGGGAATAGAATTGAATAATCGGTATTCATTGGATATTGAAGATCATTATCATTTTATCATTGATAAATTTTGGAAAATAACTTTACAAGGAAAAGATCTTGCTAATTACAAATTGAATAATATTTCTGGGCTTGCTGAACAAATTTGTTTCAGCTTTCCTGTTGAGAAAGATCTTACATTTTGTAACTCCAATTTTGAACCAAAACTAAAATTGAGTATCACAACTCAAAATGTAGAACCATTCCTTTCAAATTGGAAAATTATGAACGGTTCAGAATTGAATAGTTGTAGTGAGGTACAGCATCAGGTTCAAATATTAAAATCTGAGAGACTCTCAGGGAGGTGTTCATCGGTAGTATTGGTTGATGAAAAGGATGTTAAGGATAGAAAAGGCTTTTTATTTCATAAGAAAATTAATAAAGATCTGGAAGAAACACTTAAGCTTTATCGTTCACAACTTGCAATTGAGTTAAATCAGGAATCAGAAAAGTTTATTTTTATTGCCAGTATTGCAAGTAATGGTATTTGGACAAATTCTTCCGAAGTTTCATACCAGTTAATCAATTCAAAGAAAAATGCCGCTTTTGAAATGCATGGTACAAATGGTGGAATAAATTCTGTAAACGGATTGGCACAGGTTGCTGCTACCAAATACCTCTTACCGGATGCCATTAGTTTGGCAGTTGAGTATCCGGAGAAACCTGCCATTGAAATTGAATATCAGGATCAGAAATTGCAATCTAAGAAGAAGCTTGTAATTGATTCCCGATTGGGAAAGATTAAAATTAAGGAGAAGGAAATTATAAGATTGAGTGTGCTTAGACCTGAGGACATGTTATTTCTTCAGTTTGAGTTCTACAATTTCAAATACATAAAAAAAGATCAACTAAGCTATTTAGAAATTAACAATACGAAGAAGCCGGCTACTATGGTGGTTGTGTTTCCACCTCAACATACATTGGAGCAAGCCTTTTGGGAAAACAATTCATTGCCAGGAGGTGAGGGGAATGAAAATGTAATTCTACCTGCTAAATACATTCGTAGTGGAAAAAGCAGATTGGTGTATTCGGTTCCTTCCAGTTTTAAGGGAATGCCAATTATTATGGAGGAATTGTTAAACTGGTCACGTTTTAAGTTGAGGGTAAATTATCGTGCCAGGGTTTTGGAGCCAGTTAAAGTAGTAATTAATAAATTTCAGAATCTGGGTTCTTTTATCAATAAGAAAAGTACCAGTCAACCCAAAACCATTAATAGACAAAGTTTAAGTATTGCGAAATATTCAAAGAATCGTTTAAGTAGCAGATCCCTTTACAATAAAGATCAGTTATCGAAGAATTTACCTGCTGAAGTAAGTGGACAGCTGTATGTAAAGATCAACTATGCAGTTTTGAAAGCCAATTTGTTGGAGATGAGAAAACCGAATCTATTGGAAACCTCTATTGAGGCACCGACTAGGCTATTCATTTCACCGAATCAATTGGCAGGTTTTGCTCATCAACAGAAGATTCACTTAAAGGATCATAAGGAAACGCCAAAGGGAAATATTCAGAACCTGCAATATAATAATCCATTAATTACCAATAAAGGGAAGTTATCGGAATTGTGGCATTCACGTATGGGAGTTCGTTTAAAAAATGGAGAAATTGATGAAGAGGGGATGGAAGGATTTAGAAGCATTCGTGCACTTTGGGCTAGGGATGCATTCAAAAAATTAACTCCTAAGCCACCAAGAAATAAGCCGTTTCGAACCGCCTTAGATGGAAGAGATCGACACAATATCGTTCATCAAACTTCGAATTTTACAATTAAGTCCTACACACCAAGAGCTGTGCAGGCCAAACGATTCATGATGTCTTCCTTAGGAGCATGGATTGATTTTAATGCAAACTTTAATTATCCGGATTTTCATGCACAACCTGATTTGGAACTTTTGGAATGGGAACACCTATCAACTTTAGGTAGAGATCACTATGTAAAAGTAGTTGAAGCGGGATTTCTGTTTCCATTTGGACATACAGCTGCATTGGTAAAGGTTACCGAGAGAAAACCAGATAAGGCAACAAGATCAGCCGTGAATCGTCAAAGAATGTACATTGTGATTCTTGAGCCTGTTGTATATTATGAGATGAGGGATCAACAAAATGGGTTTATTCCGTTTCCTTTCCAAACCGTTGAGTTGCCAGCCACACGCACACCAGATTTGGACGCTCCTGTTGATTTGGTGAATATGGGTGGTGATTACAATTTCTTAATTCGAAGTGGTGGTACGGATTTAATTTTTGATTTGCTATTGGTTGATCAGGAAGGGCGAGAACAGAAAATTAAATTGCCATTGATATTTATAGGAAAATTAGCTGCTTATAATGAAACCAAATCAGAGCAATTGGTAGATGTATACAACGCTGAGATGAATCGATTCAAGGCCGATTTCAACTTGCAAAAGGTGGCCTATTCTCCTTCATTGATAGAAGATGATACGACATTTGAGACAAGAGGAATCGATTTTGGAGCTTTGTCTCTGAAAAATAAAGCAGCTACAGTGCTGAAGTTTCATCCTAAGGTGAAGACGGCTTCAGTTAAGGTGAAGGCAATCGAAGAATTAACCGGAAATCCTGATCCTGTGAATATTGAGTTGCAAGATGATGAAAATGCAGCCAAAGTATTTGCCAAGGTTCTGGACAATTTAAAAGCTGATTTTTCAAGTGGATCAGATAAGTCCGGTGGATTTATGAGTCCCAATACACAGGTTACCTCCCTATCTAAGTTGAAAGGACCTTTGGGAGGAGCGGTGGACAAATTACAAAATCTAGAATTCGATCCTGCAGAGTTCTTTGCTTCTTCGGGTGATATGCCTGTTGCCAAGTTGTTTGGTGTGGTGTCCATTTTCGACTTACTATTGGGCAATTTGAACTTTGGGGATCAAGGAAATCAGCAGTCTGAAGCCTTAAGTGGAATCAGTCAGCAAATGGAATCCCTAAAGGAAGATATTCTGGAACAACAAGCCATTTTGGAAACCGCGGCTGAGGATGCCCAGGCAGCAATTGAACAGGAGATTCAGAATTTAAGAAATCAATTGGAGTCGAAAGTCAATGAATTGGAGCAGCAGTTGACCAGTCAGATTCCTCGAATCCCAAACTTTAATGCATACAAAACCGATAAGGCATTTGTAGTGGAATATCGTTGGATACCGGAAATGGAAGCCAGTAAGTCTTTGTTTGGTGGATTTCTAACGGTGAATGTTCAAAAACCAAATGAAGCATTACAAGTTCTAAGTAAATTGAGTAGGCCTTTCGACACTTCGCAAAAAACGCAGTTTGGTGTAGATGCATCTTTCACTGATTTTTCTGTTGAGATCAAAGAATTGATTCGGGTTAGTTTTAAATCTCTGAAGTTTGGCGGAGGATCGGGAAAGAAAGCCGATGTGAAAGTGGAAATGGCGGAAGACGATTCAATTCTCTTCCTTGGGCCATTGAGTTTTGTAAATCAATTGCAGAATTTGATTCCTTCCAATGGATTTGCTGATGGACCATATATGAAATTATCACCTGCAGGAGTTAAAGCTGGCTTCGATTTGGCTATACCGAGTGTAGAGGTTGGTGTTTGTACCATTGCAAATATGACACTAGGAGCGGGAGTTCACTTGCCATTTACAGGAGCTCCACTTACCCTTTCCTTTAATTTCTGTAAGCGTGAAGCACCATTCCTGTTAACAGTTTCTGCATTTGGTGGTGGAGGTTATTTCTTGATGAAAACCAGCGTAAAAGGATTTGTTGGAATGGAGGCGGCTTTCGAGTTTGGTGCAGCCTTATCCATGAATTTTGGAGTAGCAAGTGGAGGTGTATCTGTAATGGGAGGTTTCTATTTCAGTATGGAAATCGTGGATGATCATACCGAAACCATACTAACAGGTTACATCCGTTTTAACGGATATTTATCGATACTTGGAATCATAAGTCTTTCCTTGGAAATTTATTTGGCTTTTGTCGCCATGTTCCAGAATGGAAAGGTTGAAAAATTATATGGTGAAGCCATTGTAAAAGTGAAGGTTGAAGTGTTATTCTTCAGCAAAACTGTGACTTTAACAGCTCGAAGAGAATTAAAGGGAGCCGATGCAGACCCAACCTTCCAAATGATTATGGAAGAAAACGATTGGCTGGAATATTGCCAGGCTTACGCTTAAACAATTAGCAATTAGTAATGAACAATTAACTTAAGCAATGAAACAAAAAATCATATTCACCTGTTTGCCACATCGAATTGATAAACAAGAAAAGTTGCGATTTTCGGTGCAGGTAAGTTTGCGCCTCGAAAATGCAAGTTCAAGCACATTAGCTAGTTTTCCTGATATGGAGAATTGGCCTGCAAAGTTGAAGAACTCCAGCTTTAAGCTAAGGTTGAAGAATGGCAATGAATATGATATAGATTTGAATTCTGGTATTCTGAATGAAGACTTGTGGGACAAGCTGATGCACAAGGATATTCGTGTAGATGGTTTTCAGCAAGAAGATTTAACGTCCAGTAGAATTCATTCCTATCCAATCAAACATGTGCAGAGTTTTGTATTGGATACCTACAAAAGGCTTGGTGTTCAAAATCCAGATCGATTAATTGAACCCAAAGACTTGAGCGACCCGAAAAGTTTGGGACAGATTTCGAAATTTAAAAAGCGAGATACACCAAAACCACCGGAAAGCAATGCGACAACTGCTGCAGGAAGAAGGGTGTTTAAGGAATCCGATTTTTTGGATGTGGATGAATCTGCTTCCAGACGATTGGATGAACTCAGAAGAAAGAATGGATTCGTTCCTTTCCAGCAACAGGCCAATCCTAAAATGGATTTTGCACAGTTTAGAGATTTTCACAAGACGGATCGCCCAACAAGATATGAACCATTGGCTAAGATCAAGAAACCTGAATTCGAGTTTCATGATATTCTGGCGGTGGTCAGTACTTATCCGCAAATTCAAAGAAAATTGGGTGTTGTGCTCGATTTTAGTATGGATATTCCCAATGGGTTTCCTGCAAATCATTCCATGCGATTGATCGTTCAGGATATTGATTTTACAACGAATACGGAAGTCTCGGTTCCTTTGACGGCTTATCTTTACACCGAAAAAGGATTTTATACAAAATCAAAGGAAGGTTCAGATATCAATTTGGGATTTGTGAAAATCAATACCGATAAGTTTACCGCATTTCAGATTGATACCGATGGGCTTGCCTTGAAGGTAAACCAGATGGTGGACAATAAAATTCAGGAAGAGGTGAAACTGAAGTTGGTGGAGTTGGATTTGAGAAGGAGTAAACGATTTAAGAATGGTGTAATCCCAGCTGATGAACCTGAAAAGGAAGGACTACCAAGCTTACGATCGGCAGGCATTGGAATTGCACGAAATGGAATGGGCCAGCATTTAAATGCCAGATTTATTAAAGCAAAACAATTACAATCCAAGATTATCGATCCATCGAAAATGGATAACAGTTTAAAGCTCATTCTTTCGGATGAAAAACTACATGCCGAAGATTTGGTACAAGGATATAGAATGGATGTTGCTTATTCGACAGAACCTGAGAATTGGCATTCCTTGCACATGAGGAAAGAATCCTATTCCTACTTCGATTCCAGTAATGTGGAAGAGTTTATTGATGATATAAATGCTGATGAAGGATTCATACAAACCGCCGCAGCCGAAGATGCAGAGAATGCCAATGAGTTGTTCGTTGGAGAAAATATGATTCGCTGGGAAGGATGGAGTTTATCGGTTCCCAAACCTGGTTTTGCCATTAATGAAGCTGAGGATGAAAATGTAGATCCATCAAAACGCGTGGACTATGTGAATACATCAAAGAATGTGGAGGCAAAGAAATATGAGTTTGATTCCACCAGGGAGTTTCGACTACATATCAAAACAGAAACGGTTAAGGGAACATTACCAAGATTGCGTTTTGGAAAGGATTATATGCTACGTGTGAGAACTGTGGATTTGGCAGGCAATAGTGTGCTGCTCGATTCTCAACCTGAAAAAGTAAGTGAGGCTGTTATCCGTGGTTTTAGATATTATAGGTATGATGCTTTGATGAATCCGGTATTGCTTTTGGGATCGGAATTGAAAGATGGAGAGGCTTTGGAAGAATTGGTAGTTCGAAGCAATTACAATATGAGCACTGAGGAGTTCCAGGGGCGTTATGGAAATGTGGATTCAAGTGAAAATACAAAGGCAACAAGACATTTCTTGCCACCAAGAAATTCACAATTGATTGCAGAACAGCATGCCAGGTTCGATAAGGCTTTTGGGAACAATCCTGAACTTGCCAAGACGCTGTATGAACTGATCAGTTCGAAAGAAGTGCAGTTGGAAAAGGGTGAAAATGGAAAGGAAAAGGTGTACAAGGGAGATCAGGTGGATCTGATTTATTTGCCAGATCCTGCAGCAGCAGGTATAGCTCTATTTCTTGCTGACGGATATGATGATTCGCATTCACAAAATTTTGAGCCAAGATTGTTTAGTTTCTTTGGGAATGAGGAATTGAGTCCGAATGATACAGATATCAATCTTTCTGATGAGGAGTGGTTCAAAGCCAAATCCTTGCGAATTCAGTTGGTGGAAGGAAATACAGCATTTAATTGGAATGCAGCTGCACGTGTGTTAATGATATCCCTGCCAAAGGGAGAAAGAATCAAACTGAGGTTTTCTACATTCTGGAAAGAGAAGGATCTGGAGGAGCTTTCCGGGATGTGGCAATTGCTGCAGGAGGACAACCCGGGGAATATTACAAAACTTAAAGAACTGGCAAAAACAGGAAGACATTGGATGATTAGTCCGGCGCGGGAAATTGAATTAACTCATGCAGTTCAACAGCCTGTGAATGCTCCTCAAATCGAAATCATTAATCCGGATAAGAATTACGACGATACGCATGCCTGGCTGCATACAAGGTTTTCTGTTCATGGATTTTCAACTCATAAGGTAGAATACAAAGCACGTTGGAAGGACAGAAGAGATGATCCAAGAACTGTTGAGCCCGATTGGATTGATCATTCGGATAATGTTGAAGAAATGGATATTCAATATCACGATAAAACTGTGGATAAAGGAAATCTTCCAGAGAAGAAAGATCCTTCCAAACAAATTGCCATTCAGGGACAAGGCAATCAGCTTAAGCCACAATTAAAAGTGAGTCTGGCAAGCGAATTCAGTGGTGCATTACAGCACAAGTTTGGAGATACCAAGCACCGATATGTAGATTATTATCCTGAAGCCACAACACGATATGCTGAGCATTTCGACAAGCTGATCAAATCGGAAGGTTTGGAGATCACAAGGGATGGAGAATGGTTCGAAAAGGTGAACATCTTAAGTTCTGACAGGCCGAAAATTCCAATTGTTGATTATGTGATCCCAACATTCGAGTGGAGAAAGACAAAAACAGCCATGGTGATGCGTCAGCACCGTTTGGGTGGGGGATTGCGTGTGTACCTTAAGCGCCCTTGGTTTTCAACTGGTGAAGATGAGATGTTGGCGGTAGTTTTGCAGGGATCAGATCCATCGAAGATATCTCAGACCATTGCTGCATTGGGAACACCAGGATTTAATACCATGTTTACCCATTGGGCACAGGATCCCATTCGCCCATCGAAACCTGGAAGCATGAACTATCCGGGCATCAATGATTTTAGACACAATCCGAGTATTGACAAGGGATTGGTATATCCCGGCAAGGAGAATGTAAAAGTAAATGCAATTTGTTATCCTGTAGCGTTTGATAAGGAAAGAAAGTTGTGGTATGCCGATTTTGCCATTAACCATGGCAAGATGTATTTCCCATTCGTAAAATTGGCTTTGGCCAGATATCAAGAACACTCGGTTCGTAAGGCGGGGCGTGATGTGTGCTTGTCGTCCATTGTGATGGCCGATTACATTCAATTGGTACCAGAGCGCATTGCAACGCTTACCTTTAAAAAGGACAATATGAATTCTCGATTTACCCTTCAGATTGAAGGAGTAATATCCAATGCATTGTATCGAAATGGAAATACAGGAAACTATTTAGACATTAGTTTCCTCGATCCGGAATTGGTTCAGCCAGTATACGGAAGTGTAAACGATGGTAGGAATGAGGAGAGTTTGGAGGATGAGGGAGTGAGAATTGCAATATCAGGCAGCGTGGTGAAAAACAATTACTACACCATTGTTCGTGAATTTAAGTTGAGCAGAAAGTATAAAGACCAGCCTTTGCAGGTAATTGTACAAGAATTTGAAGGAGCACCTCCAGTCAGTAGAAATATAAGAAGTATTGCAAGTGGAGCAAATGAAGAAAATCAAGCACGATTGGTTTATGCTGATGTGTTTAAAATAAACGCAAAAGACAATTAGCAATGATCAATGAACAATTGTAAGGGCAAGGCTTGATGTTGTTAGCTTATTAAGTTTAGTATATGTCACTAATTAAACCAGATTAAACGTAAATCTCAAGAAATAAAATTAACAGTACAATGACCAAAGATGAAGTTTTCAAAGAGTTGGAATCTTACGGAAACGAAGGAACCAAAAATGTTCTCATAAAACATGGAGCTCGTGAACCATTTTATGGTGTAAAAGTTCAGGATTTGAAGAAAATTGTAAAGAAGATTAAAAAAGATTATCAGCTCTCATTGGAATTGTATGATTCAGGAAATTCCGATGCCATGTATTTGGCAGGACTAATTGCGGATGAGAAAATGATGAGCAAAGAGGATCTTCAAAAGTGGGTAAAAGGAGCTTATTGGTACATGATTAGTGAATACACTGTGCCTTGGGTTGCGGCAGAGTCTCAATTTGGTTTTGAATTGGCTTTGGAGTGGATTGAATCCAAGGAAGAAAATATTGCAGCTGCAGGTTGGGCTACATTATCGAGTTTAGTGGCTGTAAAAAACGATGAAGAATTAGATGTGGGTCTGCTTAAAAGTTTGATGACGAGAGTTGAAAAGGAGATTCATACTTCATCGAATCGGGTAAAATATACCATGAATGGTTTTGTAATCTCAGTGGGTGCTTATGTTTCTGCATTAACGAATTTGGCTATGAAGCATGCAGAGAAGATTGGTAAAGTAGATGTTTACATGGGAAAAACATCATGCAAAGTGCCATTTGCTCCGGAATACCTGCAGAAAATAATTGATAAAGGAAGGCTAGGAAAGAAGAAAAAAACAGCTAGATGTTAATAGAATAATTTAAACTTTAGCAAAAACAATGTTATCATGCAAACAAAAACCATCCTAATATTAGAACAGTTTAGAAAGAATTCTAATGAGGCCAATGCCAGAAAAATGTCGGCATATATGAAAAATCATTTCCCTTTTCTGGGATTGCCAAAACCACAAAGAGTTGAATTGAGTAAGGATTTTTTAAGGAAAATTACCAAAGAGAAAATGATTGATTGGAATTTGGTCAATTATCTGTGGGAACTTTCTGAACGAGAATTTCAATACCTGGCTCTGGAATATCTTGCGAAATTAAAGAAGCAGCTTGAAAAACCAGATATTTCGAACTTAGAGCAATTGATCGTTACAAAATCGTGGTGGGACTCGGTTGATGTCTTGGCTCCGCTGGTAGGTGTATTGTGTAAAAAATATCCTGAATTAAAGACTGAGGTTCTGGATGATTGGATCATTATTTCGAATATTTGGTTGAAACGTGTATCCATTCTATTTCAATTAAAATACAAGAATGATGTAGATACAGAATTTCTTTCAAAGACAATTATTGCAAATAACCTGAGTAATGAGTTCTTCGTGAACAAAGCCATAGGTTGGGCATTGCGACAGTATTCAAAATTTAATCCCGATTGGGTCAAAGAATTTATCTCCAAGTATCCTTTATCGCCGCTAAGTATACGCGAGGGCAGTAAATATTTGTAAATTTCCGGCAAATTTAAAACTTATTTCAAATGCAAGACATCTATCCGGAAATGATTAAAAATTTGCCTGAAGCTGATATTCCTTTTAATGGAGTTCGCGGTTGGGTAGCGCAAGGAGAAAACCATCAGATTGTATTTTTTGATATTGAACCAATTGGTGAAGTGCCTCGCCACTCGCATGGAGCACAGTGGGGAATGATGATCGATGGAGATATGGATCTAACAATTGATGGTGAAACCAAAAAATATAGAAAAGGCGATCATTATTTTATACCAGATGGGGTATTACATTCGGCTAAATTTAATCGAAGAACCATTGTAATGGACTATTTTGCGGAAAGTGATCGATATAAACTGAAATAATTCTTTAAAGCTTGACGTCTTTTTTTATTTAACTTTTTTCGCATAAGTTTACAGGCAATCAGAGGCTTTTTGCCTGTAAACAAATACCACTTATCGACTTTTGATAAATTTTACTTGGAATTAGTCTTTGTTGCCAGGCATTCTTGGTACATTTGTCCCACTTTCTATGGATAAAAACAGCCAAAACGTATACGAATTAGAGAATGCCAAAGTAAGCAGCTTGCTGTGGAAATATTTTTGGCCTGCATTTACAGGAGTTGTAATTAACTCACTGTATAATGTGGTTGATCGTATATTTATAGGCCAAGGTGTTGGATCAATAGCACTTTCGGGATTAAGTGCGGTATATCCTATTATGCTTATTCTTATGGCATTTGGCATGTTAATAGGATTAGGGGCCGGTGTTCGAATCTCAATAAATCTTGGTAAGAAAGACTTTAAAAGAGCAGAATGGGTTTTGGGGAATTCTTTTATCCTAATGCTTATTGTATCTGCATTAATTACCATTTTAGGTTTTGCCATTAAAGATCCGCTTTTGCAATTGTTTGGAATTTCGGTAGATACCAAGGATATTGCAAATGAATACTTAAATATCATTTTATATGGTGCTGTTTTTAATGTGGTTGGTTTTTCTTTGAACAATTTGATTCGTTCTGAGGGAAATGCAAAAATTGCCATGTACTCCATGTTAATTAGTGCAGGAACCAATATTGTTCTCGATCCAATATTTATCTTTCTTTTGGATATGGGAGTAGCTGGAGCAGCTTATGCTACCATTATTTCTCAGCTTATATTGTGCATTTGGGTGATCAAACACTTTAGAAGTGATCGATCGGTAATTAGGTTGAGTGCCACTAATTTTAAGTTGAATCCACAAATCATTTGGTATATCATTTCCATTGGATTTGCACCATTCTCTATGCAAATTGCAGGCAGCTTTGTGCAAGGATTGTATAATGTGCAGCTGATTAAATTTAGCACTGATGTAGCCATAGCAGCCATGGGGGTAATCAATTCGGTTGCCATGTTAATAGTTATGACCATTGTTGCCATTAATATGGCGGCACAACCAATTTTTGGTTTTAGTCATGGAGCCAAACATTTCGATAGAGTTAAAGAGACTTTAAAAATTTGTATGGTTGCTGCAACCGGTATTGCTGTATTTGGGTGGATAATGGTTCAAATGTTTCCTGAAACCATGGTGTTGGCATTTAATAGCACCGATAAGGAATTATTGGAAGTGGGTGCCAAAGGACTTCAAACCTTTCTAATTGCTCTTCCGGTGGTTGGATTTCAAATTATTGTAGGAAATTACTTTCAATCCATAGGAAAAGCAGGAGTTTCAGCATTGCTTACCTTAATGCGACAAGTAATTCTGTTGATTCCTATTCTTTTTATACTACCCAATTATTTAGGACTTGATGGAGTTTGGTTTGCAGGACCAATTTCAGATGTTGGTTCAGCTATGGTGGCAGGAATCTTTATCATCAGAGAGTTCAGAAAGCTGAATAATCAAATTGCTTAGTCCCCATATTTTCAGATAGAACAGATTCATCATTCTAAATAAGCAGACTTATGAAATATTAATCTGCTCAATCCCTTGAATTTTTGTATTTTATACTTCGATATGTCAAATGAAGGGACAAGATGAGAAGTGTATTGGTATTTCTGTTTTTCTTTTTACTGTTTGGTTGTTATTCCCAGGATGTTCCACTTGTTAATGAACAACATCCAAGGATAGAGTTGAGCCAGGAGCGCTTTGACTGGTTAAAAGCGAATATATCCAGTGGAGAGTGTCAGGAAACTTACCAGCGATTTAAAAGTGCTTACGATAGAAATTGGGTTACCAGTTCAAAAACCTATATGGTTGGATCGGATTCTACACAATGGAATTATGAGTTTGGTTCGAGTGATGCATTCCAAATGTCGCGTATGACTGCCTTTCTGTTGAAAATGGGAACAGATGGATTGGCTTTGAAGCGTTGCGAATTCATCATTTCAAGATATGTAGAATACCTGAACTCCTTAAACTTCGATAATTATTCAGGAGATACCAAAGAGAACCTCCTTAGGAACAATTGCAATTACGGAGCCATTCTTCTCGATTGGACCTACAATGATGTTCCTCAGCGGAAGAGGCAACAGCTTTCAAGAGCTTTGTTCCGGGTGTTGGAATACTTTATGGACAATTATGTCTTGACTCCTTCAGGCAATAGTTATGTAACCAGTCACAACATATACAATTGCGGAATTACCATGCATGCAGCCTTGGCTTTGCACGGAGCCGATGGTTTATCGTCAGGCCAGATGTCGGATGTAAATTCCTGGTACAAAACCTTGGTAGGCAAATGGGAAAATGGCATTTTACCAGCCTTTGCTCACTTTCGTGATGATGATGGAGGTTGGAATTGGGGCGCTGCTTATTCCATGTTCGGTTTGCCTCGTCAGTACCAGTTTTTTGATGACATGAAAATCGGTGCCGGAACTGATTACTACCAGGAACAAGCCTGGATAAGAGAATCCATCAATCAATACTGGTATTTCTATCGTCCGGATAACTATACCATTCATTTGGGTGATGCTGTAATTGATTTAGATCAGGCCAACAGGGTAATGTATCGTCATGCAGCCGAATTTGGCGACGAAAGAAGTCAGTATTTGGTTCAAAAATATGGAGCCACTCAATACCTGAACAATTCGAACCTGGTATTCCAGAAACTTCTGTTTAAGGATTTTGAAGCTGCAACGATTTCGCATCCCCAACCACCTTTGGATTGGTGGGCCGACAAAACCGGATTGGCTGTCAGCCGAACTTCATGGGACGAGGATGCCACCATGCTTTGGTACTATTGTGCACCAGCCAAACGTGCCGATCACGAGCACAGAGATAACAACCATTTTGTAATTATAAAAGACAAACCCCAGATATTGGATGCTGGTCATTACGACTCTTATGCCACGAATCATTATAACAATTACTATTCGCGCACCATTGCACACAATTCCATTTGTGTATTCGATGGTTCGGAGTCTTACCGTGCCTTTGGGCGATCTGTTTCGAATGATGGCGGACAGATATGGACCGATCGATTGGAGAATGTAGGAGAGGTTACCGATAGTGATCACAGAAGAGGAGAGTGGCTCAAGTTTGCAGCTGGCGATGAGTATGCATATTATATCAGCGATGCCGCAGATTCTTATGCATCCGATAAATTGGATCGGTTTGAACGCAGATTGTTATATCACAAGCCTGATAGGGTAATTGTGTTGGATCATTTGCATTTGCGAAATGTATCGTCGAAAGAGCGAAAGGCTAAGTACATCAATCATTTTGCCAATCGTCCTGATATTAATGGTCAGGTGGTGAGTACTACGGTTTCCGATAAAATTATCACCTATAATGGCAGAGATTATAAAGCCTCGCATGGGAATGGAAATGTTGCTATTCGTACATTATTGCCTGAATCAACAACTACTACTTTAATTGGAGGTAGTGCTTATGAGTATTGGGTAAATGGAACCAACTATCCGCCAGACAATAGTCCCAATTTCGATTCGGCACATCCCGGAACGTGGAGAATAGAGGTTGAGCCAACGCAAGTAAGCGAGGATTTGGTTTATCTGCATACCATTAAAATAGGAGATAATCAAAATCCATCGAATGCAGGTGGCAAACTCTTTGAAAATGAAAGCACCATTGGTGTTGATTGGGAGAATCACCTGTACCTGTTTCATGCGAAAGGCGATACTTTAAACTCCTCTTACTCGGTAAATCCGCTTGACGGGAACCGAACCATAAAGATTTTTGCTTTGGATATGCAGGCCAACACTTCTTATGGTGTGTTTTTAAACAATGATTTGGCCAGAACAGGAGACTCCAATGGGGATGGTATTTTTGAGATTACGGTTGATTTGGCTGAAGGAGTGTACAATTTGGTGGTTCGTGATACCATTGCGGGAGATCCCAATCCAGATACCGATCCTGATCCGGATCCAACTCCCGAACCAGGTGATGAGGCAGAAGAAGAGGTGAAGGTATATCCAAATCCAAGTGATGGAATTTTTACCATATTGATTGATCACGATGAGGTGAATGAGTTTCGATTGAGTACTTTTGATTCTACCGGTAGGAAGGTGATGGAATATTTGAATTCGGGCAATCGTGTTGATTTGAACTTGAATGGACTTTCTTCTGGTGTATACTATTTACTCATACAATATCTCGATAAGCAAGTGAAGCGAAAGATTGTACTTGTTGATTAAATACAAAACGATTATAAATTGTCTGATATTGATGACATCGAGCTTATGATAGCCTCAACACGATTGAAATGAAGTTTTGATCGATTAAAATTCGCCAAACAGGCTTTATATCATTCACAAAAGAATAAAAAGTAGTTTAACAGGTTTGCTAAGTTTTGAATAAATGTTCCCAATGTATTCAACACGATTTAAACTGTTGGAAAAGATATGACAATGCTCTCGCAGAAATGTAAAGGCAAATTTGCTGCAAAAAAGATCTCTCGATGATTTGTAATGTCGATTTTGGTACAAAAATGAGCTCTCGACAATTTGTAAAAGCAATTTTGGCGCAAAAAAATGCTCTCGCAGAAATGTAAAGGTAAATTCGCTGCAAAAAAGATCTCTCGATGATTTGTAATCAACCAAAATCAGTTGTATGAGTAGGAAGTTCGTCAATGCCCATAATTTTCTCTTATCTTTGATTGAATTAATTTAAATCTCATGTATAAACCAACAATCCTACTGGCCTTGATATCATTATTTGCGCTATCATGCAATCAATCAAAGGAGAAGAAAATGACTCAGTCAGCTTATTCAATGTATATCGGCACATATACCGATGCCGACTCAAAAGGAATCTATAAAATCACAATGAATAGATCAGGGAAGTTTGGAGAAATGGAGCTACAAGCTGAAACCATGAATCCATCTTTCTTGTGTTATGCCAACAAGGGAAAGAATTTGCTTGCCATTAATGAGATCAATTCATTGGATGGAGTAGGGAGTGTTGAAAGCTATAAGATAGGTGATCAGCTTGAGTTAATCAGCAGAAAATCGAGTGGAGGAGCACATCCTTGTTTTGTTACAGAAAAGGATGGAATTGTTCTAATAGCAAACTATACAGGTGGAAATACGGGTTTATTGCGAGTTGATGAAAAAGGAAATCTTTCTGAATTATTGGATGTAAATCAGCACGAAGGATCAGGAAGCGTTGAGGGCAGACAAGATGCACCGCATGCTCATAGCATCTGGTTTCAACCCAATAAAAATAGAGCGATTGCTGTGGATTTGGGAAGCAACGAATTGTGGATTTCTACCATTTCGGATGATAAATTTAACAATGCAGAGCGCATTGCAATGCCTGAAGGGGCAGGGCCACGACATTTGACCTTCCATCCCAATGGCAAGTTTATTTATGTGATTAATGAACTAAGCAATACAATCACCATTCTAAACGGAGAAAGCCTACAAATTATTGACAATGTGAATACCTTGTCAAAAGCTTTTGAAGGAAGTATTTTTACTGCAGATATTCACATTTCATCCGATGGAAAGTTTCTGTACGGTTCTAATCGCGGGCACAACAGCATTGTAATATATGCAGTATTGGAAGATGGAGGATTGGAATTGATAGGACATGAATCAACGCGTGGTGATCATCCTCGTAATTTTAGCCTGAGTCCTGATGGGAAGTTTTTGATTGTGGCCAATCAGAATACCAATAATTTGGTTTGCTTTAAGCGCAATAAAAAAACAGGTTTACTCACTTTCGTTGATGAGACAAAAGCAGCTAAACCTGTTTGTGTATTATTCCAAAAGTAAACCTGCTCCTGTAAATTTGGAATTTACAGCTTGTGAGAAAAGGATTTTTAATCCGTTTCAATTGCAGAGAATTCAATCAACATTAAATGGTCTGTTTGTTTTAGGTCAGGATAAAAGCCAAGCAAAACAGACCATAATTCTTCTTTAGAATCAAAACCATCCTTCTTGATTTCTTCTATTGTGAGTTCATCAAAGCTCTTGTGTATCACTTTCGTGATTTGTATTTCAATTGAAGGCTTGTCATCAAATATGGCTTCGCCTTTTCCCAATTCAGGAACAGGTTCATCAACTCTTGCAGTTTGTATTTTGTTTCCGTTTTTAATGGCCTCATAAAAATCGGAATGGAAATGGATTTGGGACATGTATTAAATTGTTGGTTTCACGCAAAGATTGCAAAGGTAAAAAAAGAAAGCGCAAAGAATCATTTGAAATCTTCGCGCTGTAGTATTTCTTTAGTACTTTCGGAATGGAGCTATATGGTATTCACTTCTATATTTTTGTTTAAACGATTGTTTACTTCTGCAAAAACCAGGTTTTGTATATCAGGATAGGTTAAATCCTCAGGCAAGTCCTTAAAGAAACGAATTTCGGCAATCTCAGATTTCGGTAATTCTCCCAAATAAGTAATATTGGCAAAGAAGATTCGTCCATAATTGATTTCGCCTTTCCAATCACATGAATAGTCTGCAATCAGTTTTAGGCTAAATTCTTTGGCTCCGGTTTCTTCGTACAGCTCTCTTCTGGCTGCCTGTAGTGCGGTTTCATTCGCTTCAATATGTCCTGCAGGCATTTCCCAGCTCTCACGCATTCTATGACGCACAAACACCCATGTGTTTTGGTATTTCGAACAAACGATAGAATACTTTAAATTTTCTTCCGGTATGCTTAAGGGATCTAAAAAATTAACGATTGGTTTTGTCATGTATGTATATTATTCAGAGGTTGATTTTCCTTTGTACATCTCACTAAATGGACCTTCAATGGGTTCCCAAAGTTCTACTTTATTTCCTTCCGGATCAAGAATCCAGCCAAATTTTCCATATTCGAATACTTGCATTTCACCAACAATCTCAACCCCTTCTTCTTTTAACACTTTGAGCAATTCCTCAAGGTTCTCAACACGATAATTGAACATGAAATCTTTCTCTGAAGGCTGAAAATACTCAGTGTTCTCATCAAACGGTCCCCAAATGGTAAATCCACTCTCTTCAGGCTTACTGGTTTTCTGCCATTCAAATACACCACCAAATTCATCAGGACATTGAATGCCCAAATGTCTGTTGTACCATTCTTTTGTTCCTTTTGGATCACGGGTTTTAAAGAAAATACCACCTATTCCTGTTACACGTTTTTTCATGTTGATTTATTGTAATTTATAATGCCATTAATCATTCCTTTAAATATAAAAACATGGAAAGGATAACTCAAATACCAATACAGCCTTCCTGCCAAGCCTTTGGGTCTGAAAATGGCTTTTTGCTGCAGGTGGTTTTGATTCATTGAAAACTCGAGCCAAGCTTCTCCCGGTAATTTCATTTCAGCATAGAGCAGTAACCTTTTATTTTCCTTATCGGCCAATAATACTCTCCAAAAATCCAGCGAATCACCAATTTCTATCTCCGAAGGATGTCTTCGTCCACGGTTTAGGCCAACACCCCCAAACAGCTTATCCAAAAAGCCACGAAATTGCCATAGCCAATTTGCATAATACCAGCCACGATCTCCACCTAAAGCCCAAACATTATCCAAAACCAATGGCTTGTTATCCACAGGAAGAATTTTAGTATCGAAATAGCAGCCAAAACTAGGAGGTTCTACATACTTAAAGTTCTTGTTGGATAATCTTCCGCTACTTAAGGCATCTTTCCAGGATGAGATTACCATTTGCTGTTTTATCTTCCCCATGGCTTTTTCAATCGCTTCTTTGTATGAAAGTGGATTGATGTCAAGCTTTTGGGCAAAATCATTAGGTCGGCAAACGACTTCAACTTTCATACTATTAACCAGGTTTACCGCTAAATTATAGGATGTTGAAGTAATGAAAAATAGCCAGTAGGAAGAAAGGCGAGGTGTCATTATGGGTAAAGTAATTAGCTTCCTGTTGAGTTTACGAACCTCAGCATATTGCAGTAGCATTTCTTTATAACTTAGCACCTCTGTTCCACCAATATCAAAGGTCTGGTTCAGGCAGTGTTTATTGTATATTACCTTGTGCAAATACTCAATTACATTACGAATGGCTATGGGTTGACATTTCGTTAATAGCCACTGCGGAGTTATCATTATGGGAAGTTTTTCTACCAGGTCGCGAATAATTTCAAATGATGCACTGCCAGATCCAACAATTATTCCGGCTCTTAAAATGGTCACATAACTGCGACTCTCTTTTAGGATTTCTTCAACTTCTTTTCTCGATTGTAAATGTTTGGATAGTTTCTCTTCATTGGCAATACCACTTAGGTAAATAATCTGTCGATTTTCCGTTTTCTTAAGGTAGTTTACAAAGTTTTGTGCACATTTTTTTTCGAGAACATCAAATCCTTCAGTACCATGAAGCATTGAATGAATCAGGTAGTAGCTTACTTGAATATCTTTTGGGATTTTCTCTAATGATTTTGGATGTAGAAGATCTACTTCCAAAATTCTAATGTTTGGGTGTAAGTATTCTTTATGCGTAAAACGTTGCTTGTTTCGAACACAGCAATACACAATATGACCTTGTTCCAAAAGAACAGGAAGTAATCGTTTACCTATATAACCATTGGCGCCGGTCAATAAAATCTTCATATGCCTACTGTTAGTTCTGTTTTGCTAATGCTTCTTTCTTAAGATCCTCTATAAAATCGGTTTTTATCCAATACAAATCAAGATTACCATTTTGAGGAGAAATAGCATTTTGCTTCATCACCTTAAGATTTGGTTTTTCCTGACGTATTTGCTTGTTATTAGAAAAGATAAAATATTTTCCATCAGGAGACAAGGAAGGTGACAATGCAAATGTGTTTGGGAAATTTACTTTATTCCCCATATTCATTAATGAAGTCCAATTGTCATTTCCTAAATTAAAGCTGATATAATAATCTGCCCGACCAATGCGATTCCCTTCAATCAAAGTACAAACAATAAGGTAGCTTTCATCAGGAGCAATCATCGAATTGTATTGCATATTGGTAGGATTTACTTCTTTGGGCAATCGCTCTGGTTTTTGGTATTTCCCATCAATTAATTTCGATCGATATATGACTTGTACATTTTTACTTTCTTCGTGAGTATAGTAAATGGTACCATCATTGGTTAATGTAGGGTAATATTGCCCTGAGTCAGTATTTATTGGTCCTTCTAATTCATATGGTTCCGACCATCCCTCAACTGTTTGATCCATTACCCAAATGTTTTGATAGAACCATCCATCTTTTGCTTCCTTTCCTTTGGGCGGTCTTGTTGACATGAAGAACAATTTCTTTCCATCACGAGTAATAAATGGTTCAAGATCTTTGTAATCCGGATTCCCCGAAAAGGAAGCAAACTCAGGCTCGGTCCAAACATCGTTTACCATTTTTGAAGTGGCAATATAATAGTCGGCGCCGTTTCTGATGGTATAGTATATTTCTTTTCCGTTGGGACTCATGGTAAAATCTCTTTCATGCAGATGGCTGGATACAAAGTTGGGGGCAAATAACCTGGCGCTGCTGTCAGGTTTTATTTCTCCCAAATATTCTCCTTTACGGATCTTTTTAAGATCTGATTGTTTTTGTTGAGTACATGAGCAAACAATTACAAGAAGTACTACAGTGTAAATTAATTTTTTCATTGAGTTTTAGGTTAAAGTTGGTAGATATCTAAAATACTAAAATATTATTCATTTGTATCTTAAAAAAGGATGCTCTGATAATGATGAAGTCATTAATTGGTTTTAGAGATCCATTATTTTAGATTAAATCTGAAAAAAATCACACAGCTTTTGTGTGAATTATAGGATATGAATGCTCGTTTTGTTTATATTTGGAGCATATTTCCAAAAGCCAATTTACTATTTACATCTTCTGATTAATCTTGGAAGATAAACTTTACTTATTATGAGATTATTAGCCTTCTGTTTGGCAATGATTGGTCTTTTTGCGTGCAGTAATGAGCAGGCAGAGCCTCGGAAATTAACTAGCTATGTAAATACTTTCGTGGGTACCGATGGACCTGGTAATACCTACCCTGGAGCAGTAATGCCTTTTGGTATGGTACAACTGAGTCCCGATAATGGTTTGCCGGGTTGGGACAGAATTGCAGGGTATTTTTGGCCTGATTCAACCATTGCAGGATTTAGTCATACACATTTATCGGGAACCGGAGCAGGGGATATGTATGATATTCTTTTGATGCCTTTAAATAGTCGTTTTACTGATAATTTAACACCAGAAGGAGATTACCGTCCATACTCTAAATTTTCTCATGAAAAGGAGGAAGCTTCACCGGGCTATTATAAAGTGGAATTATTGAGTTCTGGAATTACTGCTGAGCTTACCACTACAAAACGTGTAGGTTTCCATAGATACAGTTTTCCTGAAGATTCGGATTCTAAAATCATACTGGATTTGGGATACAAATTGAATTGGGATAATCCGTATGATACTAAAATAATTGTTGAAAATGATTCGACCATATCGGGATACAGAAAATCAAATGGTTGGGCAAGAGATCAACATCTGTATTTTACGGCGCAATTTTCAAAATCTTTTAAATCTGTAGAATTGTTCGAAGGAGATAATAAGTCAGCAAATATGATGGTTAACTCTCCTAAAACCAAATTGATTGCAAATTTTGAAACAGAAAAACCAGAAGAAATTTTGGTGAAAGTTGCCTTATCTTCTGCTTCAATTGAAGGAGCAAAAAAGAATATGGAGGCAGAGCTAACTCATTGGGATTTTGATGGAGTAGTAAAGCAAGCCGATCAGGAATGGGAAAACTTATTATCTCAAATTGAGATTGAAGCCAGCGAAGAACAAAAAGAATTGTTTTACACCAATTTATATCACCTGTATCTTACACCAAGCTTACATTCAGATATTGATGGAATGCACAAAGGGGCAGATGGGAAATATCATAAAGCAGAGGGATTTGATCGTTATGATACCTTTTCATTGTGGGATACATACAGAGCAGCACATCCATTATACACCATTCTATGTCCTGATAAAGTGGAAGATTTTATCAAATCTTTTCTAATTCATTACGATGAAACAGGTTTGTTGCCAGTGTGGTCAATGGCAGGAAACGAAACCAATATGATGATTGGATATCATGCGGTTCCGGTAATTGTTGATGCCTATTTTAAAGGCATTGAAATGGATGTTGAAAAAGCTTACAAAGCTTGTAAAGAATCAGCAATGGAGAAAGGCCGACAGGTTGATGAGTATGTGCATTTGGGCTATGTCCCTACTGATGAGGAAGGCGAAAATTGGTCTGTTTCAAAGACATTGGAGTATGCTTACGATGATTGGTGTATTGCACAGTTTGCAAAAGCTTTAAACAAAGAAGCGGACTACAAATACTTCTTAAATCGAGGAGAGAATTGGAAAAATTTGTATGATCCAAAATCAACTTTTTTCCGACCTAAAGATCCTAAAGGAAACTTTGTTTCTCCATTCGTACCTAAGGAGTATACCAATTACTTTTGTGAGAGTAATGCCTGGCAGTATTTCTGGTATGTACCACAAGATGTGCCAGAATTCATAAAAACCGTTGGCGAGGAAAAGTTTTCAGCCAAGCTTGATTCCATGTTTAGCTATTATCCTACAGCAGATGATAAACTGCCAATTTTCAGCACGGGAATGATTGGTCAATATGCCCACGGAAACGAACCTAGTCATCATGTTGCCTATTTGTACAATTATATCAATCAGGCAGAGAAAACACAGGAAATGGTTCGCAGAATTATCAATACCCAATACACTACTCAACCTGATGGATACTGTGGGAATGAGGATTGCGGTCAGATGTCTGCATGGATGGTATTCTCATCTTTAGGAATATATCCGGTAAATCCGGCGAATGGAGTTTATGATATTACTTCACCTTGGGTTAAAAAAGGGATTTTACATTTGCCAAATGGTAAGACTTTTACCATTTCAACTCAGAACCAGGGAAAAGAAAACCACTACATCGAAAAGGTATTGCTAAATGGTGAAGAGTATAAGGAATTAACCATTACTCATCAGCAAATCATGCAAGGAGGAGAATTGCATTTTGTACTTAGCTCAACTAAATAAAAAATATAAGGCCGTGCAGTTGTACGGCCTTTCTTTTAATTGTATATCATGAAAAAAATACTCATAAGCACCATACTTTTTGCATTCTGCTATGGTTTGCATGCTCAAAAATTAATGACTTACAACCTTCGATACGATAATCCAAATGACGGGATTAACAAGTGGGAACTTCGAAAAGAAAATATCATTAATCTAATTAATGGATATTCTCCTGATGTGTTTGGCACACAGGAAGGCTTGTGTCACCAGCTGGAATTTTTAGATGAAAATTTAACAGACTATTATTACCTTGGTGTTGGAAGAGATGATGGGAAAAAGAAAGGTGAATATTGTGCTGTTTTTTATAAACATTTGGCTTATAAAATTATAAAAGAATCAACATTTTGGTTGTCACCAACTCCGAATAAAATATCGGTTGGTTGGGATGCTGTTCTTGAAAGAATATGCACATATGCTTTATTTGAAGATAAGGGATCAGGAAAGCAATTTTGGGTATTTAATGCTCATTTCGATCATGTTGGAAAAAAAGCTCAATACGAAAGTGCTAAGTTAATCTTGAAGCACATTCAAAAATTGAATCAAAATAATTTACCTGTTGTTTTAATGGGTGATTTAAACCTAAAACCAGAAAGTGAAGCCATAAAGTATTTGGCAGAAAATATGATTGATTCTCACCTTAAGGCAGAAAAAAAATCAAACATTGGAACCTTTAATGCCTTCAAACACAACGAACCTGTAACAGATAGAATCGATTATATCTTTGTGGATAAATCAACAAAAATCCTCAATTATAAAATTATTGATCTTAAAGTAGAGGGTAGGTATCCTTCTGATCATTTGCCAGTAATGATTGATGTGCAAAAATAAATCTGAAAGTTTCTGATTGTATCCTTTAGTCCAATTCACTCTTTTTGTTATCTTGAATCAATAATTAAGAGAGGGAGGATAATAATAAAAAGCCTATGCAATCAGAAACATTTCAAAACGAAGTTGAACTTCGGTACAAATTGTACAATAGTATCTTTCTAACGCTTCCGTTAGATGGGATTCATGGAACAGGTATTCTTATTCCCCTTATGAAGGATGAGTGTCGTAAGGGATTAGAAGAAGGAAAATCTCCTGTTGAGATTTTAGATCATTTTTTCGAAAAACAAACCAATTTTAAGTGCGAAACGGAACAACTGGATTTCATGTTTCGGGTAATTAGCTACATTGAGCGTCAGGTAGTATTACTGGATGCATTAGAAGATGCAGCTTTTCTGGATTTACATGATGCTCGACGAGTAGGTAAAATAGAGTCTATCAAGAGTCGATTATCAAGTGATGAAAGAAAAGAGAAGATTGGAGAAGCGCTAAAAGATTTGGCGGTTCGTATTGTTTTAACAGCACATCCAACACAGTTTTATCCAAGTAAAGTATTGGCAATTATTAATGATTTAATCGATGCCATTCAGAAAAATGATCTGTTACAGATTAAAATGTTGCTTACCCAATTGGGTAAGACTCCTTTCTTTAAAAAGGAACGACCAACCCCTTATGATGAGGCAAAAAGTTTAAGTTGGTACCTCGAGAATATATTCTATCAATCAGCTTCAGAATTGTATGGTGATTTAATGAAAGAAGTGAGTAATCCGGAAGAGCAGGATGGAAATATACTTGCTTTTGGATTTTGGCCTGGAGGAGATCGTGATGGAAATCCATTTGTGAAGGTAGATACAACCATTGCTGTAGCTGATAGATTGAGAAGCATACTGCTTGCAAATTATTACAAGGATATTAGAAAACTAAGAAGAAGATTAAGCTTTAAAGGAGTTTATGAGAAAGTAGTAGCCTTGGAAGAAAGAATACTGCAGGCGGTTAATGGAGAAGATACTTCTTCCAGGATTCAGCAGGCAGAGATTCTTCAATCATTGGCAGTGATCGAAAAACAATTGATAGAAGAACATGACGGTTTCTTTGTTGAGTTGTTGCATGAATTTAGGAACAAGGTTTTGTTATTCGGGACCCATTTTGCTGGAATAGATATCAGGCAGGATAGTAGAATTATAAAACAAGCATTTGATGTACTTTGTTCCACAGCTCCAGAATTGAAGGATCAAAATTGTAGCTTGACATTTGAAGATCTAACAAAATTAGATACTCCGGTTTCATTATTTCAGTCTGATGATGAAGTTGTAAAAGATACTTTAAGTCTTTTTGGAACCATTAAAGAAATTCAACAAAGAAATGGAGAGAAAGCCTGTAATCGAATAATTATCAGCAATTGTAGAGGAGAGGATGATGTAGCAAGAGTTTTTGCTATGGCTAAAATGTGTGCTTGGCAGAATGAAATTCCATTGGATATTATTCCACTTTTTGAAACCATTGATGATTTAGAGAAAGCTGCGATTACCATGCGAAAGCTGTACGAGAATGAAGAGTATGCAAAGCATCTTGAATTCAGAGGTAAAAAACAGACCATTATGTTGGGATTCTCTGATGGAACAAAAGATGGAGGATATTTTTCGGCCAACTGGAACATTTACAAGGCTAAGGAGAATATTACCAAACTGTCACGCGAAATGGGAATTACAGTTGCATTTTTCGATGGTCGTGGAGGACCTCCTGCTCGAGGAGGCGGAAATACCCATAAGTTTTATTCATCATTAGGAAATACAATAGAGAATCGAGAGATTCAAGTGACCATACAGGGACAAACCATTAGTTCAAAATTTGGCACGCATGATTCTGCAAGATTTTATCAGGAAAGATTGCTTTCGGCAGCATTAGAAAATAGCTTGTTCGATGATCCTGAAAAATTGCTTTCTGATACCGATCGTTTGATTATGGAAAAGCTTTCGGAGTATAGTTTGGCAGAATACCAGAGGTTCAAATCTTCGGATAAATTTGTGCCGTACTTGGAAAAAATGAGTGCGCTTAACTATTACGGAAAGGCAAACATTGGAAGTCGACCTGGCAAAAGAAAGCAATCGGAGAAGTTAAACTTCGAAGACCTTAGAGCTATTCCATTTGTTGGAGCCTGGAGCCAGATGAAGCAAAATGTACCAGGATTTTTTGGTGTAGGTTCATCTTTAAAGAAACTTGAGGAAGAAGGATTGTTTGAAGATGTCAGGAAGTTGTACCAATCATCCTTATTTTTCAAAACTTTGGTGGCAAATAGTATGCAATCCATATGTAAGTCGTACTTTAATTTAACCGAGTATATGAAGAATGACGAAGAATTTGGTGAATTTTGGTGTTGGATTCATGATGAATATCAATTAAGCATAGAAATGTTGCTAAGGGTATCTGATCAGGATGAGTTAATGCAAACCGCTTTATTCTTAAAAGATTCGATTAATCTAAGAGAAGAAATGGTATTGCCATTGATTACAATTCAACAGTATGCTCTTATAAAAATTCGAGAATTAGAGAAAAAAAATGTAACAAACGCTACAAAATACAGTATATTGCAAAAGTTGGTCATCAGATCTCTTTATGGTAACATAAATGCAAGTCGAAATTCTGCTTAAAAAATTGTTTAAGAAAAAATGAACAGTTGGCAATTTTAAGACATGTTGATCGTTTAATTGTAATCAGAGCTTAAATTAATAATAGAAACCCAATTAAAATGCACAAATCAATTCTTACGTACTGTTTACTGTTTTTATTTTCGTTAACATTATCGGCACAGGAAACTGAACCGACTAAACCAGAAGCGAAGCCATCATTGGATCATGGTACCATAAGTAGCCAATTCCAATATTTGACAAAAAAATCGAGTAATTGGCAAGGTCATGAAGTGATTAAGGTTGAGATGTTGAATAAATATCAGTCAAATGTTCAAGATTCTTTAAACCAGTTAAAATCAATTCTTAAAAAATCTGAAGCGAAAGTCGGTAATCAAGGAGGTGAAATCGATAATCTTAATACAGAAATTCAGAATTTAAAAAAGCAGTTGGATGAAACCATACGTATGAAGGATAGTATGAAGTTTTTGGGCATGGAGTTGCCTAAATCTACTTACAATACTTTAATGTGGGTACTTATTTTAGGTTCTCTGGTAGTTGCTGGTGTTTGCTTTATGATGTTTAAACGTAGCAATGTTGTGACTGTTGAAACCAAGCAAACTTTGGAAGAGGTTAGAGAAGAATTTGATACCCACAGAAAAAACGCCTTGATAAGAGAGCAAAAGTTAGCTCGTCGTCTTCAGGATGAGGTAATAAAAAATAAAAATTTAGGATTGTAAATACACTCCTTAAAAAATAGAAAAAACGAGGCTGTACACCATTTGGTGCAGCCTCGTTTTTTTTAAAGTGTTTTGTGATATGCCTGACTTTATAAAGCGTTATTCACAAGTTTCTTGGCGCAATAAAAACCTCCAATTACAGATAAAGTAATTAGACTTAATGCAAACTTGCAGTAAAAACCGCAGTAAAAGCCTTCTTGAGCTCCACATTTAAATGCAGAACATCCTACAGCTATTAAAATCAGGTAATCTATAAAAAGAATACAAGCTAACAGAGATGTTGTAAATAACAATTTTTTCATTTTTCTAATTATTAGATTTCTGAATCAAAATGAATAGTTCCCAATACAAAGTTACGATAGGCTGTTATGCATATATTCAATAAGGAATGTGATTGTTTTATCTTATCTTTGTGATATATATCACATTACCATTTAGTATGTTTTATCAGCCAGATTATAAGATCTTTTCTAATTGTCAAACCTGTGACGATCGCTCGTGTGCTTCACAAACTTTATCAGTATCTGAGTTGGAATTGCTAAGCAAAAATTGTAACGAAGCTAAGTTTGAACAAGGAGAAACTATTCTGGCTGAAGGTTCAAGAACTTCTCATATTATTTATTTAAGAGAAGGTTTGGTAAAAGAATATGGAAAGAGCGGATTGCAGGAAGAGTATATTTTACAGGTTGTTAAGCCACATTCTTATTTGGGTTTACATTCTATTTTTAGCGACACCAACAATCATTATTCTTATGCAGCATTAACTCCAGTGCGTGTTTGTTATATTGATTTGAATGTATTTTCTCAATTTATAAAAGAGAATGGGCGTTTTGGATATGAAATACTTTCTTCGGTATGTAATGATAGTTTGAACAATTACCATCGATTTATAGATCAGCACCAGAAGAAAATTAACGGAAAACTAGCAGATGCAATACTCTATTTTGCGATCGTTATTTTTGGAAAAAATAAATTTGATTTGCCATTAAGCCGTAAAGAACTAGCATACTTAATTGGCACAAGTAGAGAAAGTGTTTCCAAGCAAATAAGTGTGTTTGTAAAAGATAAAATCATATCAGTTGATGATAGAAATATAAAAATTCTTGATATGAACCGTTTACAGAATATTAGTAAGGTGGGATAGAATACTACATTTTTTAAGGCAATAAATACCAACATCTAGGTATTTACATCTTCAATAATAAATCTCAATTTTGAACTATTCTAAATAAATCAGAAAGGTTTTACAAGTATAGTTCGTATTATGAGTTTATTGCAGAAGAATTGGTCGTGGTTGATTGTGTGTGTGTTAGCATTATTTCCTTTAATTGAGATTTTTTCATTGGTTAGTTTTAACTTAGAATACCCTGAATTTGACTTTATTCTTTTTGATGATATTGAATTATCGGAACAAGTTGCCCTAAAAACAGGAAGAGACATTATTCCTGGAATTGAGATAGCAATTGAACAAACTGGTCAATGGGCCATACGATGGCTAATAGCTGTTTTAATGATTACACCATTTAAGATTGTATTTGGCACAAAAAGTAATCTATTTGTACGACAAGCAATGGGAATATCATGTGGTGTTTATGTATTTTTGCATGCTTTCTTCTTTATGTATCACGAAGGGTTCTTTTCGATTTTTTCGGATTTACCTTTAATCTTTTCTGGAATTTCTGCGATAATAATATTGGCACTAACAATTACTTCAAATCGTCGATCAATGAAGTTTTTGAAGAGACATTGGAAAACATTACACCGATTGGTTTATTTTGCTGCTATTTTGACTATAGCCCATGTTGTTCTTCTAAATAAAGATTGGGAATTGTATTCAAGCTTGTTCTGTATAGGCTTAATTGTTAGATTTGGTCCAGTGCGTCAATTTTTTCAAACACAAAACCTAAAAGTTGTATTGTTGAATCAATTTAAGGCAGCTGGTTTTCTTACCAAGATTCGTCGCCTGTCATAGGTAATCACGCCATCTCGTTCTAATTCATTTAGCGTTGTTGTTACTGTTTGACGAGTTGTGGCAGCCAAGTTAGCTATGTCTTGATGAGTTAGGTTTAAGCGAATTTCTCTTTCATCACCAATTTTAATTCCATGCTCTTCAATCAAATCGAGTAATAAGCATTTTACTCTTTCGGGAGCCGATTTAAACCACATTCGCTCCAATCTGCTTCGAACTTTCTTTAGCCTGAAACCAATTAGCTTGGTAACCTTTAAACTAAGGCGAGGATGCGTTGCCAGGAAATGCTCAAAATCTTGAATATTCACATAGCAAATTTCAGCATATTCTGTTGTTGCTGCAATTTGTTCTCGTTTGCTCTGCCCTGTAATTGCCAATTCTCCAAATATTTCACCAGGACCAAGAATGGCATAAATTAACTCTTTTCCATCATCCGAAAAAGACGAAATTTTAACCTTCCCTTTTTTAAGAAAGTATACTGAGTTTGCTTCATCATTTGGTAGATAAATGGTTTGGTTTTTTGTAGCCTCTAACATTTTCACTTTTTTTCTTAAATCCATTTTTTCAAGAATAGATAATGATCCTAAAAAATTGAAGTTTTCGAAATACCATAGGATTCTGTCCTGCATAACTGGTTGATTTGTTGGATTAATAGGTGTAATCAAGATACAAAATTTATCTAAAATGAATTAAAATAAGGCTTGCTAATTATTTGTTAATTATAAGTTAGTGAAGATGAATTAGGAATCATATTGTTTTGAGTGGTTCATATTCTTCAAAAATTACTATTTTCAAGTTTTGCTAAGTATTTCTGCATGAATAAAACCGTAATTGTAATCATACTATCGATGTTTGTTCTTTCTTGCTCGAGTAGAAAGAATAAAAATAGTGTAGTCACCTTATTTGCAGCTTCCAGTGTGACAAATGTTGCTCAAGAAATTGCTGAAAGCTTTGAAAGGGAAACAGGTATTAAGGTCAAACTCAATATTGCATCGTCGGGAATACTGGCCAGACAGATTGAAAGTGGAGCTGATTTTGATTACTACATCTCTGCCAATAAGAAATGGATGGATTACATAGACAGTTTAAACATGGTTGAAGAGAGCACAATAAAGAACTTGGCCACGAACCGATTGGTTGCTATTGTTCCTTTAGGAAAGGATAAAAAGCCAAATGCAGATGAGATTGAAAACAATTTTTCGAATTTATTTACTGGTCGTTTATCTATTGGTGATCCGAAGCATGTTCCAGCAGGTAAATATGCCATGCAGGCCATTAAGTTTTATGGATGGAAAGAAGATCTTGTTGATAGATATTTGCCAGCAAAGAATGTTAGAGATGCATTGTTGATGGTTGAAATGGGTGAAGCCGAAATGGGTATCGTTTATGAAACAGATGCAATGAAATCTGAAAAGGTCAATATTGTTTACCGATTCCCTCTTATTGTATGTGAATCCATTGCATATGTGGGAGCAGCAAAAAAGGAGAGGTCTGAAAGTTTAAATTCATTTTTGTTGTACCTTCAATCGGAAGAGGTGAAAAGTATATGGAGAACAAACGGTTTCAATCTGGAAGAGTATGAATGAATTGCTAAACTTTAGTGAAGATGAATTGCTGGCAATCGGACTTTCGTTTCGCGTTGCTTTTTGGTGTGCTATTTTCATTCTTCCTCCATCGGTTTTCTTGGCTTGGTGGTTGGCTCGCAAACAATTCAGAGGAAAATCAATTGTAGAAGGTTTTTTGAATTTGCCTTTGGTTCTGCCGCCTGTTGCTACCGGATTTATCCTTTTGCTGTTGCTGGGAACAAACGGATTAATTGGCAAGTATTTGAATGAATGGTTTGGAATAAAGTTGGCATTTAGTTTTTATGCAGCTGTAATTGCTTCAATGGTAGTTTCGTTTCCTTTGGCAATTCGAGCCATTCGCTTGTCAATCGAAATGGTGGATCCAGGTTACGAGGAAGCAGCAAAAACCCTTGGCGCAAATTCATTACAGACTTTTATTCGTGTTACTTTACCATTGGCCCTTCCTGGAATTATAAGTGGTTTTGTATTGGCTTTTGCCAGATCATTAGGAGAGTTTGGTGCCACCATAATTTTTGCTGGAAATATATCTGGTGAAACCCAAACCATACCCTTGGCACTTTTTAATGAAATTCAGGTTCCTGGACATGAAACAGCAGCTTTTCGATTACTTTTGGTAGCTGTGGTATTTTCATTTGCAGCCATGTCTTTTTCCGAGATTTTGGTAAAAAAACTTCATCATCGTAAATAATTAATCAAGATATATCACTTAATATGCATGCATTATCGGCCAGATTAAAAGTTCAAAAAGGAAATTTTTCTCTTGATGTAGAGGTTAATTTTTTGAAGGGAATTACTGGAATTTTTGGTCCTTCAGGATCGGGAAAAACCACTTTAATGCATTTGATTTCAGGCTTGGAAAAACCAGATGAAGGGCATATCGAGATTGATGATAGCTTGATATTGGATACCTCTAAAAATTGGAATTTAAAATCCCGTAAAAGGAAGATTGGATACGTATTTCAGGAAGGAAGATTGTTTCCTCACATGACAGTGCAAAAGAATCTCTTGTTTGGAAGTATTTATGCTGATAAAGATCAACAAATCATTCATTTTGATGAGGTAGTGGATCTATTGGAAATACGTGGATTATTGGAGAAAAGACCAAAGAGTTTATCGGGAGGTGAAAAGCAACGCGTAGCCATTGGAAGAGCTTTGTTAAGCGCTCCCAAATTACTCCTTATGGATGAGCCATTCTCTTCTTTGGATGTTGCCTTAAGAAGACAAATTATTCCCTACCTGATCCGTATCAATAAAAAACTTGGTATTCCAATGCTGGTAGTGAGTCATGATTTGCCTGATTTGCTTAGTTTGACACAGGAGTTGTTTTTACTACGAAATGGCAGGGTAGAAGGGCATGGCAATTATTTTGATTTGATACAGTCTGAAAAATCGCTGGATATCATGCGCGGTGCTGGTTTAATGAATGTAATTCCTTTTAAAGTGGAATTGCATGATGTGGAGAATGGATTAACGCATTTAATTAATCGTGATGCCAGTCATGAAATTCATGTAGAACGCGAATTAATTAACGATTGCTGCAAAGTGGGAGATGAGTTGAATGTCTCTTTACGTCCAGAAGATATAGCGATTACTTTGAATGAAATAAGCGATATTTCTATTCGCAACCAATTGAAAGGAAATATTACTAAAATCATCAAAAAGGAAAACAGAACCTATTGTCTTGTAGATGTTGGATTTCTTTTAATTGTGTCCATTACACAGGCTTCTCAACAAAAAATGAATCTGGCTGTCGGAACCGAGGTGTATTGTTTGTTTAAATCTATGGCCTTACAAATTAACATTTAAATGTATAATTGTAGAGACGCAAGGTGTTGCGTCTCTAACGGTATAATTCTATTGGTATTTTTTGCACAACGGACGTAACATTCCCTCCAGTCCATTCAATTTAATTTCGTACATAGATGCTAGCATTTCGCCTAATTTTCCAGGAGGAAATCCTTTCTCACGAAACCAAACCAAATAAGGCTCTGGTAAGTCAAAAAGGTATCGACCTTTGTATTTGCCAAAAGGCATTCGCATTTGAATCAATTTGATCAATTCTTCGTTTAGTTCTGTTTTATTGATTCCGTCAGTCATTTATAATATCGTTAGTACTGTAGAGACGCATGGCCATGCGTCTTTACAAAGTGTGATTAATCGTTATATTCGGCAAAGCCACCGCCAATAAGTTTGTTGCCAATGTAAAAGGCAACAGGTTGTCCGGGAGCCATTGCCCATGCAGGATTTTCCAGATCAACCAATAGTTCATTCTCATTCAAAATTGTAATCTTCGAATAGCCATCAGGATTTAGGCCAAGACCTCTTACCACTGTGGTAATATTGTTTTGCTTGATATCCTCAATATTGTGGAAATAGTAGCCTGATATTCTTAGTTGTAGCTTATTTAAATCGGCTTTTTTCTCCAGAATTAAGGTGTTGTTCTTGGCATCAATTTGACTGACCATTAAACCCGTTTTTTCTTCCAGCTCAATACCTTTTTTTTGGCCTACTGTATAGTAAGGATAACCATCGTGTGTTCCCAATACTTTACCATTTACATCTACAGCCTTTCCTTTTCCAATCTTCTCATTCAAATCAGGAATCATTTCCTGAAGAAAATCACGGTAATCTTTGCGATCCATAAAGCAAACACCCATACTTTCCTTTTTCTTGGCCACTTCTTCGAAGCCGTAAGATTTTGCAATCTCTCGAACTTCAGGTTTTGTATACTTTCCAAGAGGAGTTAGTGTTCTGGAAAGAATGTTTTGTTGAAGATTCCAAAGAAAGTAGGATTGATCTTTGGCAGGATCTTTCCCTTTGTTGATGTAGAACAATCCGTTCTCATCCTCAATGGTAATGTAATGACCGGTTGCAATGTGATCACAATTCAGTTCATCGGCTTTTTCGAGCAATAATTTCCATTTCAAATTAGGATTGCATTGAATACACGGACTAGGTGTGCGACCAGCCAAGTATTCATCTAAAAAGAATTGGATGATTATATCCCTAAACTCTTTTCGCGCATCGATAACATGATGTTCTAAGCCAAGTTTATGTGCAAGCTTTTGAGCATCTACAATAAAGTCAGGGTACTTGTCATTTTCATCATAAGAATGATTGTTGGTATAAAACCAAAGCGATACACCAATTACTTCATATCCCTGATCTTGTAACATCATAGCAGTAACCGAAGAGTCGGTTCCACCACTCATTCCCAAAATCACTCTTCCTCTTGCCTTATCTGTATCACTCATATCGTGAATGTAATTATGTTTTTAAAATTTGGCCTGTAACTTTTTAAAATACTTGTTCGTCTTGTCTTTAATATTGCATAAAATATTCGGCCTAAGTTTTGCCAAATATGAGAAAAAGATAAGAAATAGACAATGTGTAAGGGTTACAATCCTTAAAATTCATTAACTCAATAGAATTGAAATGAAAAACAAGATTTTACCAATAGTTTTCCTTCTTTTATTACAAAATGTCTACGCCCAAAACTGTAAAATCACAGGAAAAATAATTGATGAAGAGAATTCAACTCCACTTCCATATGCCAATGCCATTTTAACTTCTTTAAGTGATTCTACCATTTTATTGGGAGCAATTTCGAATGATGATGGAGTTTTTGAGATTGAAAAAATAAAGAAAGGAAAATATAACTTGATGTTAAGTTTTATTGGCTATCAATCAGTAGAATTTAAGGATGTTAATGTATTAAAGGGAACACGAAACTTTGGAGATGTAAAACTAAAGGTATTAAGTGAAAATTTAAATGAGATAAGCGTAAAAGCAGTTAGGTCTCCCGTGAGTTATAAGGTAGATCGTAAGGTGATTAATGCTTCCAGTTTTCCTGAAGCAAGTGTGGCTTTAGATCTTTTGGAGAATGTTCCATCATTGGAAGTTAGCTTTGAAGGAGAGTTGACCTATAGAGGAGATGGAACCTTTAAAGTGTTTATTAACGGACATCCTGTGAGAAATGGAGTAGAGAAAATGCAACAACTGGATGCATCGAAAATTGATAAAATCGAGGTAATTACAAATCCATCTGCAAAGTATGATGCTGAAGGAACTGCTGGTATTATTCAAATTATCTTGAAAAAGAACCGTCTGGAGGGATATGCAATTACTTCAAGTGCTCAGTTTTCTACCAATGGAACCAGACGTTTTTCTTTATCAATCGATAAGCAATCGGAAAAAGGGGGATGGTATATTAATGGTAATGACAGTAAAAATTATTGGAGTGATGTTGAGATTAATGGCAGTAAGATCAACAATTATGAGAATCAACAATTTCTTGTAGATTACCAATTGGATCGAAAACAATCAGGAACCAATGGATATGTAGAATTTGGGTTCAATTATGATCTTACGGATAAAGACTGTATCGATTTTAATATCAATGTAAACCCAATACTATTGGGTAATGATCATGAAGCAAGCGGACATTTTGAGGAGCGAACCATACAGGATGGAAATGTATTAAAATATGAAGGTTACGATTTGAAGAACAGAAGCAAAAGTGAATATCAATACCTTGGAGCAACATTTGAATATGAACACAGTTTCACAAAAGATAAAGATCATTTGTTATCTTTTTATGCCGATTATTCTACCTACTTACATCAATACATTGGGGAAGCGATTGATACAAAAACATACGCCGATAGAGTTGAAAGAATAGGCTCAAGAGATACGGAAAGCAACGAAACTTTTGTAAGCCTGAAACTGACTTACGCCAATAAACTAAGTGAAAACTCTTCCTTTGAAATAGGCGGACAGGTAGATACCGACCACATTCCTAAAATGACGGTTATAAATGGTACATACGATTCCAATGATGTGTTTACTCCTATCCCAAATGATCCGATAGATCAGGAGGTGGTGTACAAAAGAGATATTTATGCCGGATTCGCGACATTTAAGAGTAAAATTGGCAAGTTTGAATATAAATTGGGAGCTCGAGTGGAATGGACCGACCGACAATCGGATTATGAATATACCAATCAACAAGGGGAAAGAATCAAACAACCATTTAGCAAAGATTTTTGGGATTTTTTTCCAAGTGCTCATTTCTTATATAATTTTACCGACGAGCATCAAATTGGAGCCAGTTATTCGCGTCGAATCAGGAGACCTAACTACTGGCCTTTATCTCCTTTTAGGACTTATGAGGATAGTTACTCCTATGTGGAAGGAAATGCAAATTTAAAGCCTTCTTATTCCAATTCGTATGAAGTGAATTATAAAAAATCTTGGAACAAAGATTTTATTGGATTAGAGCTATTTGTGCATGAATCCACTGATGTGATACAGGATTATTATCGATTAGAATCAGAAACTGTGAGTGTTTCTTCACAAGATAATATTGGTAGCTCCTTGAGTGTAGGTTGTGAATTTATGGGAGGTATAGATCTGTTTTCCTGGTGGAATATAAACTTATCCACAAATATATATCAATACCGATTGAATGTTGACTATGAAAATCAAGATTCAAGCGAGGAGCAATTTAAAATTGATTCCAGGTTGAATAATATTATTACTCTACCAAAGAATTTTACCTTTAAGTGGGATGTGAAGTACAAGAGTCCTCACATTTCTGCACAATCGGAGCGTGAAGCTTATGTTTTTTCAAATATGGCCTTAAAGAAATCCATTAAGGATGATCAGTGGCAGATTTTACTATCTGTAAACAATGTATTCAATAGTATTAAATACAAGAGCACAACCAAGGGCAACAATTTTATTTTCGAGAATCATTATCGAAATAAACCATCGGTAATGTTAAAGCTGACTTACAATTTTGACAACCAGAAATAGCGATCTGTTTTTTATTCGCTGCAATTGAACAATTAAAGGATACTCAATGCAAAAAGTATGAGCTTTGCGACTTGAGTTGGTAAAAATCAAATGAACAATTTTAGCTAATTCTTGTTTTTATCTTTTTACTTAAAATTCGCAATGAGTCTTATCCCGAGATTTGTCCTGCTTATCGAAAAAATAGGCGTTTTGTTCGGAATTTTTATAAATTCGACAGCTTTAAGAAAACCAAGAATCAAAACTAAACTATAAAAACAGTAAACATGAAAAAACTAGCATGGGGAGCATTAGGCCTTGGAGCCGCTCTTGCTATTACAGTTGCATGTTCACAGCAAGCACAAAAAGGCATTGGTGTGATCAAAAAAGAGGACATGAACTTATCTGTTAAACCAGGTGAGGATTTCTTTGAATACGCTAACGGAACCTGGATGAAAAATACTCCAATTCCTGCAGATAGAAGTCGTTACGGCGCTTTTGATATCCTTGGTGAAAAAGCCAACGAAGCAGTTCACACTTTGTTGGAAGATGCAGCGAAAGCTGAAAATGCAGAAGAAGGAAGTAATCTGAAAAAGATTAAAGATTTCTATGCAACTGCAATGGATGTAAAGAAAATTGACGAAGTTGGTATCAAACCATTGTTGCCAGAGTTTGAAAGAATTGCAAACCTAAAGAATGCAACAGATCTTCGTAAGGAATTAGTTCACATACACCAATTGGGAATTAGTGCTTTATTTGGTGCTGGTGTTGAGCAGGATATGAAAAATACTGAGGTAAACCGCATGTATTTGTCAGAAGATGGTCTTTCATTATCCGATCGTGATTACTACGTAGTTGATAACGAAACCAACCTGAACATCCGTAAAGAGTTTGTGAAGCACGTTGCCAAAATGTTTGAATTGATTGGCGAAAATGCTGATGTTGCTGCAAAAAATGCAGAGAGAATCATGAAGTTTGAAACTCGCATGGCAGCTAAATTCAACACTCGTTTAGAGAATAGAAATTATCCAGCAATGTACAACCCTAAGCCGGTTGAAACATTGATGAAAGAATATCCAAACTTCGATTGGGCAACATATTTCAAGGAAAGAGGCGCTAATATCAAAGAGTATGTTATTACAACTCATCCAAGATATATGGCTGAATTGAACCAGATGTTGGTTGATGAGAAAATGGATGATATCAAATTGTACCTAAAATGGAAAGTTTTAGATGATGCAGCAGGTTCTGTTGGATCTGAATTAGAGAAGCAAGACTTCCATTTCTACAAAACTGTTTTAACTGGAGCTACAGAACAAAAGCCACGTTGGAGACGCATGTCAAAGGTTACTGGTAGCGTATTGGGCGAAGCAGTTGGTGAGTTGTACGTTGCAAAATATTTCCCACCTGAAGCGAAAGAAAGAATGGACAAGTTGGTAAACAATTTGAAAATTGCTTTGCGCGGAAGAATTGAGAAATTGGATTGGATGAGCGATTCAACAAGAACACAAGCATTGGCTAAGTTAGATGCTTTTGGTGTGAAGATTGGTTACCCAAGCAAATGGGAAGATTACTCAAAATTAGAAGTAGGTACTGATTCTTACATCCAAAACTTGTGGAGATCAGCTAAATTCTATGATGCTAAAAACATTGCAAAATTAGGACAGCCAGTTGATACAGAGAAATGGGGTATGACTCCACAAACTGTTAATGCATATTACCACCCATTGTTGAACGAAGTGGTTTTCCCAGCTGCAATTCTTCAGCCTCCATTTTTCTATTTAGATGGTGATGATGCTGTAAACTACGGTGCAATTGGTGTAGTAATTGGTCACGAAATGACTCACGGTTTCGATGATTCTGGTCGTAGATTCGACAAAGATGGTAACATGATAGACTGGTGGACAGCTGAAGATACAGAGAAGTTTAATGCAAGATCAGAGAAGTTGGTTGAGCAATTCAACGGATTCTACGCATTCGAAGATCTTCATGTTGATGGTAAACTAACGCTTGGTGAAAATATTGCTGATTACGGTGGATTAACTGTTGCTTTGGAAGCTTACAAAATGGCTTTAAACGGTGATCAACCAGCAGATATCGAAGGTTTCACCAACATGCAGCGTTTCTTCCTGGCTTACTCGAAAGTTTGGAGAGGAAATATTCGCGATAAGTACTTAAGAAAATTGATTAAGGAAGATGTTCACTCACCAGGTAAATACCGTGTAAATGGTGGATTGTTCAACATTCCTGAATTCTACGAAGCATTCGAAATTGCTGAAACAGATCCATTGTACCGTACCGAAGAACAACGTGCAGTAATCTGGTAAAATACACCTGCCAGCGTTTTAAAATATAGCCATCTCCATTGTGGGGATGGCTTTTTTTGTGATTCATAAATTAGGAAAGGGGCTTTAGCCCTAAAATATTCGTAGAAAAATAAACATTGGAATTGCCAGAGGGGCATAGCCCTGGCATATAAAATCAATAATATATTTAAGAATCAGGTAATGATATTTTGATATCAGCACTACGTCCCTAATATGTATATGGAACATTATATTCCTACGAAGAAAACAGGACTACGTCCCTTTATTCTCTGCTTTAGCTGGAAATCACCTCATCCCTCGGTCCCTTCTCCTTAAGGAGAAGGGAAGTTCTCCAGATCATCGCCGTGAGTGTATTTGTTATAATTCTCTACTAATTTAATTCGTAGATATTTCCTCTCCTTCAGGAGAGGGCAAGGGTGAGGTGTTTTCATGGTTGAGGTAATTTTGCCACCCAAAACACAAGTTATATCAATCCTAAAGCTTAAATTGCAGAAAAAGGATTCAAATTGGAAGTAATAAAAATCAAGCTACAGGTTAAATCCACGAAAGAAGATCGGGTTGAATGTTTTCTTTCCGATGAAAATGAAAACATTCGTTTGTTTTATGATCCTGAAAAGGGAGAGATCGAATTTGAAGAAGAGTTGAATTTGGCGAAAACCATTCACAGGCTAAAATTTCAGTTCGAAAAGGTGATGCGCTCTGCCATAAAAGGAAAGCTGAAGCCCAATCAAACCATCAACTGTGTGTTTATAGAAGATTTTCGATTTTTAGAGGAGGCCGATTTTAATACCTACATCAGGGTTGACAGGCGAACGGATGAGCTACAAATTACTACCTGCAAGACCGAAACCAAAGACATTTATAAAATTTATGCCGATGGATCGCACTCTACGGAATTCAATCAATCAGCCTATGGCGGATTTACCGAAGATCCGGATGGTACACAGCAGATCTACTCCCGGATGATTGAAGGAGGAAGCAGCAATATGATGGAGCTACTTGCCATATTGGATGGATTACAGCGCTTACAATCGGTCGAGAAAATACAAGTCAATACCGATAGCCGTTTTGTGATTCGAGGCTTGGTGCAATGGGTACATTTTTGGCAACATAACCATTGGCAGACCGCTTTTGGTCGCGATGTTCAATTTTCCGAGCACTGGAAAGAGGTAAACGAGCTCTGCAAAGGAAAACTGATGGAGTTCAACTGGATAAAAGGACATTCGGGAAATGAAAAGCAAGATTTCTGTCATCGCCTGGCACGAAAGACAATGAACAGTGATCAATGAGCAATTAACAATGAATAATTAACAATGATTTCATTTACAAAGAGCAGCAGTTACTTATTTTCATTAGTTTAGCCACGAAGAGGCGTTAGCAATAGAGCAGGCCAACGCCCTTTGCTATTGTAGTAAGACTTTCAGTCTTAATTAATAAAAATCAATATTTCTACTTCACTTCTCGGTCCTTTCTCCTTGAGTAGCTACTCTTTATACATATTTATAAAATGTAGATTAGATGGTGTAACTTCTACGGAGTGCCAAGTAAATTTGCATATCTAACCTACAATCATGTAAGCGCTACGCGCTATTATTGGGACATGTAAATATTGCCTGTAGGGCATATGTCTTTGTAGCCCAGGATAAAGTCGTGATAACGACTGCCATCCTGGGTTAAAGTTAGAAATTCAAATCCGTCGCACAGGAAGGCATTAAAAATAGATTCCTACTATCATGCGATGGAACTCTAAAGCATTTTTTGATAATCTTTTAACACATATAATAATCCCTAATATGAATTTATTAAGAATGTTAGGGTGAGGTATCAAAGTGAGCATAAAAAAAGGGCAACACCAGAGTGTGCCCCATGCATTAGCCCTTAAAATTTATAAAAATGGAATTAATCTTCGGTGGTTTCATCCTCAATGCCATCATTGGCATTTCGGGTTTTACGAGCACGAGCTTTAGCGTTTACCTCTTCAATTCTTCGCTCGATGGCATCCAATAAAGCACCATACTTATCAGGCTGCACCATATTCCAGTTGTTCAAATGCGGCAACAGCTTTTCGTTAATGATGTTGCGAAGAATGTTCTTCTGACTCGATGGAGCAATCACTTCCTCAATTTGTGATTCCTGAGCGTTCAGCTCCTCGTAGCAAAGCTCAGCATTATTAAGAGATGCTTTTGCCTTTACAAGGCAATCGCTTACGCCAATCATTTTATCAATTTTGGCCTTCATAACAGGCTCTTCAAGTTTTGAGAACAGGATATTGGCATTGGTAAACTGCCCTTCGAAACTTAAGTTGTGAAGCTGACGGTTGTACTTGCCCATTAAATCCCAAATTTCGTTGGCATCATTGGCAATTTCTTCACTGGTCATGTTTCGGTTGGCAATAATAAAGCCTTTCAAACAAGTAAAGTCATTGTCGAAAATATCGTCCAATTCCTTTAATTCCTTGCTAACAGAACCTCTTTTATTGTACTTGATACTGTTTTCCAATACCGAACGTTCTTGCTTCTCTTCAGCAATAATTTGGGTGAAAATAGGATCTTCACTGGTATCAATTTTTTCACTTTCTGTTTCAATGGTTTTGCCGATACTATTAACCTCATCACCATTGCAGTAAAAATAAATGTTTGTTGACATTTTGTTTTAGTTTTTTGTGTTAAGGGCTAAAAGCAATCAAAATTTAAGAAATATAATTCAGGAACGAATGTTAATTGGTGTTAAAAATGTATGATAAGTGAAATAAAGTATAAATGTCTTGGTTAATTGAACCAATAATTATAACTTCATTAGTTTTTGATGTAGTTTTAAGATAAATATTGATGTGGTGATTGTTTTGCGCTACAGATACCACCATTACTGATCTTAGACTTCTTTTTGTGGCAAATGATTCATTCAGATGGATGGGAAGCAAAATTTTGCACAAAATTTCCCTTTCCGATTAATTTTGAGTGTTCTTTTGTACAAAATAATATGATTGGATGCTTGAGAGAGGCAATTTTTTACAAAATAGTCGTCTTTAATAATCTTGACCTGAAATTTTGTGCAAAATTGTTACTTCTATTGATATTCAGTACGAATTTTCTACAAAATCAGCGTAAAAATCGATCTAAACGAGCAGATTTGTACAAAATTTAGACGATTAATGATCCTGAACGATAAATTTGTACAAAATTCCATATTTCAACGATTAAAACGCCCGGATTTGCACAAAACAAGCACCCATATCAATCTTTAAGCTCCTATTTGTACAAAATAAGCGCCACAACACATTTGCTCATTATTTTGTGTGCAAACTACATTCAATTCATCTTTTTACTGATTTTTATATTGGAATATGTTGATATTGGTGTTGCTTGAAATGTTGGTGAGATATGTTAATATATAAATTTTGCTTTGTTTTGATATGTTTTTTGGAAATAATGAGGGTGTTGGTTGGGGATTTTGTAGATTTGGGGCTATTATAGATGATTTGATAATTTATTAATGATTTTTCAAATGAAAATTAAGAATATAAATATTAAAGGATTATATGGTTACATTGATAAGAAAATTGATTTTAATGAGGATATAACATTACTCGTTGGAATTAATGGAGCAGGAAAAACTAGTATCTTAAATATTGTAAATTGGATAGTTAGTCCATCTTTACCAAATCTTTGTGTGACGGAATTCAAATCGATTAAACTTGATTTTGATTATAGAGGTGAGAGTTACACAGTTTCATGTAAACAAGGCAAATCCATTTTGGAATATGGTATTAGGAGCACAAAAAAAGTGTTTAGTCCTCTTATTGTACGTTTGCATAGAAATCCAAAGAGTATCAGAAATGATGAAATGTTAAGGTCCAATTTAATAGATAATTATTCAGGGTTGTCGCCAGATGAAAAAGAAAAGGAAACATGGGATATTATTTCAAGTTTTCCTAAACCTACTGTCATAGGTCTGGATAGAAATTTGTTTACTGAAGAATCATCTAATAAAATCTATTTCGATTCAAGATCAAAGATAAGAACTTCCAGAAAAACGATTGGTCCACTCGATAGGGTTAAAGAATTATTAAATAGAGAATATAGAAAGAAGAAGAATGAAATTCTGAAATTAACAAATTCACTTAAGAACACTTTAATGATTTCAACTTTTGATGGGGCTATAACGCTAGATTCATTAGAATCAGAATCTAAGTTCAAATTAACCCTAAATCAAATTGTGAAAGCTGAAAAACAAGTTAATGATTATTTCAAAAACTTTGAGGAGGATTCTTTAACCGAAGCTAATCAAGAAACTCTATTCATGTATTTTAATCAATTAAAAGAGCTAATTAAAAAATATCATGATGATCCAGATAATACACAAGTGAAAATACTATATGAATTAAATGTACATCAATTTGTAAAGGTTAAAAAACTACTTAAAGAGTTTGAGAAATTTGAAACAAAGTCTACAAAGGCGATGGAGAATATTCAAAATTACTTAGACACATTAAATTATTTTTTTAAAGATTCAGCAAAAAAAATACTATTTCGAGAGGATACATCTGAATTGACATTTAGTAATCTAGATAAAGAGGGAAATATAATAACGGAGCATAAAGATGTGAATTGTTTATCATCAGGTGAACAACAATTACTAATTCTGTTCTCATATATTGCATTTAATAGTGGTGATGGTAGAATTTTTATTATTGATGAGCCAGAATTATCACTTCATATAAAATGGCAGGAAGATTTCTTGGATAAGCTAGAACTGATTACTCCAAAAGAAACTCAATTAATTTTAGCAACACATTCTCCAATATTAGCTCATAAGAAAAGAGAAAAATCTATTACGTTATTACCCTATAATTAATCATTAATGAGTAACTATTTTCCTGAAATGACAGATTCCTTTTTGGCAGGGCAGGATCTGTTTTATTATCAGTTTAACGATGTGAGCTTCTATGTAGAAGATACAGATCAAGAGCATTTATATTTTAATATATTGAAAAAGCTATTTCCCGATATTAGACTTGATAAAATTTTCCCTTTAAATGGTAAGGGAAATTTAAAAGACCATGCGCAATTACATATAGGAGATAAGAAAAAAGTTTATTTAGCAGATCTTGATTTTGATGAAATTCTTGGTATAAAAGAAGATATAGATAATGTGTTTTACTTGAAGAGATATTCAATTGAGAATTACCTTTTTGAACAAGATGGAATATTTGAGTTGATTAGGGAGAAAAATCCAAAACTTCAAAATAATGAAATAAATGAATTGTTTAATTATGATAATGAATTATTGAACTGTAAAATGTTACTCAGTGAGTTAGCGTGTGGGTTTGTAGTAATTCAGAAATATTCATTAGGGAAAGAATATTTTGGGATGGTGCCTCCTAGAGATTTTGATTTTAAAGGTATTAAGCCTGCTTATAGAAATGAATTTATTGTGAATTATTTTAATGAAATAGAAGTCTTATTAAAATCGATTGATCAGCGTTTCACTTTTAATTCAAAAAAGAATAAATTTAAGTCACATTTTAGTTCAAAGGATAAAGCATTACAAAATATTCCAGGTAAATATTTACTTAGTCTTTTAAAGTTTAGATTAGTTGGTATGAATTTAATTACTGATGTAAGTGATGAATCATTTACCTATAAATTAGGCAAGGAATGTAATTTATCAAGTATGAATTACTTAAAAACAGAAATAATTGCTTATATGAATTAAACTGCATTAGGATAACCCCCCGCTAGCGCAGATTTGTAATCTGTGCTAAGAATGTAAATAATTTATTAGTAAGGATTACAAATTACAATGATAGGCACGGATTGCAAATCCGCGCCAGCGTGTGCCTTGTTAGCTTTAATTTATCTACCGATAGCAAGTGCCTTTTCGATATCTAAAATATCTTACATAAATGGCAATAAAGAAGCGTTAAAATGAGTTAGTATTCTAAAATTAAGGAGTTATGAATAATAGAACAGAGTTGAAAGAGTGTGAATTTGAATCCTTATCCTATAAAATACTTCCTGGAGTTATCGACTACCATTGTGTATCTCATCATATGGATTTAAAACATGAATCGCCTTTTTATACAGAGGTAGGAACCATTAACCACAATGTTCATGTTAAGGATATTTCTATTGAAGAAAATCGATTTTTCAAGTATCATATTATAAAGCCTGCAGGAGTAGAATCTACCAAAAAAGTAGTGTTTCTTTTTCATGGTTTTAACGAGAAAGACTGGGATAAATATCTGCCTTGGGCCGAATCGATTTGTGAAGGTACAGGAAGCAGCGTAATATTATTTCCAATTGCTTTTCACATGCAGCGAGCACCAAAACATTGGAGTAACAAAAGAGGCATGTACAAGTTAAGCGAGGAGCGAAAAAAGAGATATCCTAATGTTGTGAATTCTACGCTGTCGAATGTTGCCATAAGTATGCGATTGCATTCAATGCCACAACGTTTTATTTGGTCAGGCTTGCAGACTTATTATGATATCATCCAGTTTATTGAAGAGTGCAAAGAAGGCAAGCATGATTTTATCAGCAAGGATTTTGAGTTTGATATTTTTGCCTATTCCATAGGAGGCTTTCTGGCTCAAATCTTAAAATTTAGCAATTACAAGAATTATTTTTCCAATACAAAGGTATGTCTGTTTTGCAGTGGTGCTACCTTTAATCGTTTATCTCCAGTTTCTAAATTTATTCTTGATAGTGAAGCTAATGTTGCCCTGTATTCATTTTTGGTTGAGCATTTTGAGAAAATGTTACAAAAAGACAACTTGCTAAACCATTATATAGAGGAAGATCATTTGGAAGGAAAAATATTTTATGCGATGTTGGATTACCAGAAAATGAGATGCTTTAGAGAGGAGTTGTTTAAAAAATATGAAGATCAAATTTATGCAATCACATTAAAAAAAGATGTTGTAATTCCTTCCTACGAAGTAATGAATACTTTGAAAGGAGCCTACCATGATATTGATATAAAAGTTGATGAGTTGGATTTTGACAGAGAATATAGCCATGAAAATCCATTTCCTTCCAATGGCAAGCCATCACAGGAGCTCACCAACGATTTTGATACTGTATTTAGTAAGGTTTGTGATTTTTTCAACCACTAAAAAACGGTAGTTTTGATGTGCCTCGCTAGCCCTGATTTGTAATCAAGGCTTGTGGTGTAAAGAATTTTTAAATTCGATTTTATAGGATCGTAAATTCCACCGCACTGCCGCAAGTCTGTAACTTGTGGATAAAATTGTTCTGTATTTAGCAGAGTATGCGGAATTTCGATAAGGTCCGAGTTACAAACTCGAACCAGCGAAGAGTATATTTACCTAAAAAGAATGTAAGATGACAGTGGACTTAATTCCTAAACAGATATCAGATTTAAGTACTTTGATTGATGATTCAGAGATTCTTTTAAAAAAGGATGCTGTGAGTCTTGAAGAGAAGACTGATTTTAAGAAAAAATGTGCCACAATCTTTGTCGAAATCATCAATGCCAGGCATAAAAACACCACAACAGAACTTGCCAAACAAGGACTAAAATATGAGGTGAGAAAAATAAAAAATTCCACTTGTCGTTGGATTTATAATCTGATTACTGAAGCTAGAGACCATATCACATTCGATGCACCTTACCTAAAGAAAAAAACAGATTCGGACTACTATAAAACTTATATTTTTTGGACCAAGCAAAGACTAGAGGGGATTAGGAAATATTTGAAGGAATATACTGGCATCAAACGCTGAAAAAGCTGTAATTTTGACGCTCTCAATTCAGTTGAGGGTATCAATAAAGACAATAAGCATGAAAATAAAAATAGTTGATTACGGAATTTGTAAAGCCATAGGGAAAACGAAGAAAGAATATGTACCTGGTAGTTCAACAGGCTACTTTTTGCATTCCGACGATATGGAGTTTCAGGAAAGAACCCATATCATTAATCCTGAGAAAGGCTTGAGTTTTGGCATCAGCTATCGTTTCGAAACAGGTTCGGAGATTGCAGAGCGTGTTGATTTTGTGTGTAGAATCAAGCATCCTAAATTGGTTAATCCTGAAACCAATGAAGCATTTATTGAAACCACCGAGGAAAAAGACGAATACAGCGACGAGCTAGGCTTCGACTTCTACACCTTCGAGTTCGATTGGGAAATGCAGCTGGGCGAATGGATTTTTGAGATCATCCATGAAGGTGAGGTAATGTGTAGTAAGACTTTTGTGCTGGAAGAAGTTTAACTACTACGGAGTATTACTCCTTGTAAAAATATTTTTCTACAATCATTTGTCCTACGGACAATATCTGCAGAGAGAATACCGCGTAGCGGTTAAATGCTTGTAGCATGATAGGTATGCTCATAATATTTCCTCGTAGAGGACAAATCCATAATAAGTGTTAAATATGAATGAAAATAATGTTAGACCCAAATTTGTAATTATTGCAATTTTAGTGGTTCTATTGTATATATTTTTATTTGTTTGGATGCCTCGTAAGGAATTTAAATCAAACTTGGCAAGGTTGTCAAAAGATTGTAAGTATACTATAGGATATATTTATAAGGTAAAAGATACCTATAGGTCTAATCCAATGGTATACTATTATTACTATTATAATGGTCAGAAAATAAAAGGCTCTAAAAGAACAATTAATTATCGAACAGAATTAAAAGGAGATTCATGTTATGTGCGGTTTCTTCCTGATAATTATAAATTTAGTGACATCTTGCTTGATAAGCCTGTTAAGAAAAGAAGTAGTTATCCTTCAAAAGGATGGAAAAATATACCCGAGTAATAGTTGTTTGCCTCCTCTGGCTAGTTCGATTCTGTGACTTGGACTCCGCTTAGCAAGAAAAAAATACCCTCACTGCCGCAAGTCTGTGACTTGTGGTTAAAATGTTCTGTATATGGCAGCGTCTGCGAAATTTGCATAAGGTCCGAGTTACAAACTCGAACCAGCGAAGATTAGCCCCTCCCTAGCCCTGATTTGTAATCAGGGCTCATGGTGTTAAGAATTTACAATTCTATATTTGAGGATTGGAAATCCAAAACTCGAAACCTGTGAATTTCAAATTCACAGGAGCAGAAATTTGCATAAGGTCCGAGTTGCAAATTCGAACCAGCAAGTGTAACCACAAGTAATTTACCATCCAAAAAACTTGGTAGTTCAAATTCCCTCTCCTTGAGGCAATGTCATTAAGTTAGTCTGTAATTACCAATATACTAATCACTTATCTTTTAATTGTAATAGTTTTTTATTATCTTTATACGTCTAAATAATTAAACGTTAGGTCTTTATGAAAACATATAGT
>Ga0209379_10000194_pt1 | contig 68696 bp, 67 predicted proteins | sample tdDd001_FD_187124 | JGI IMG/M metagenome (GOLD analysis project Ga0209379, IMG submission 187124) | Marine sediment microbial communities from the Atlantic coast under amendment with organic carbon and nitrate - tdDd00.1 (SPAdes)... | ecosystem: Environmental > Aquatic > Marine > Coastal >... | reverse complement strand
TGCACCAGTTTCAACGTCTAATTTCTCTAAACGAAGAGTTTGACCTTCGCTTACACGGTGTTGTTTACCACCAGATTGGAAAACAGCGTACATATCTTACTCCGCTTTTTCCGCACAGCCGTATGCTTATTTTTGAGCATTAAGGGTGTGCGCTAAACTAATCATCAATAGGGCGCAGATTCTACAGAAAGGTCGCACCTATGACAAGCCATATTTTGAAAAAATTGGCGAAAAGCTAATCGCCAATGAAAAGTGCCCAGATGATGCCCTTTAACCATGTATTAATCAACGTTTTTTAGTGTATTATTCAGCGATTAAAGTAGATAAGAATACCTTACTAGTTCTAACCTCAGCCGGATTTACAATGGATTTTAAAGCTATCCAAGCACTCACCGCCGATGACATGGCAAAAGTGAACGAAACAATTCACGCTCAACTTAACTCTGATGTATCTTTAATCAATCAACTTGGTTTCTACATCGTTAGTGGTGGCGGAAAACGTATCCGTCCTTTACTTGCCGTTTTATCGGCAAGAGCGTTAGGTTATCAGGGAGAGGCTCACACCACTGCTGCGGCCTTTATTGAGTTCATTCATACTGCGACCTTACTGCATGATGATGTCGTCGATGAATCCGACATGCGTCGTGGCAAAGCCACCGCCAATGCAGCCTTCGGTAACGCTGCCAGTGTATTAGTTGGTGACTTTATTTACACTCGCTCATTTCAGATGATGACAGAGCTAGGATCATTAAAGATCCTTAAGCTAATGAGTGATGCGGTAAATGTGATTGCTGAAGGTGAGGTTCAGCAGCTGATGAACTGCAATGATCCTGACACGACAGAAGAAAGCTACATGCAGGTTATCTACTCTAAAACTGCACGTCTGTTTGAAGCGGCAACACAGATTGGGGCTATCCTAAATGAAGCGCCAGCAGAGGTAGAGTTAGCACTACAAAACTATGGTAAGTATCTTGGTACTGCATTCCAGCTCATCGACGATGTGATGGATTACACTTCCGATGGCGAAGAGATGGGCAAAAACGTTGGTGATGATTTAGCAGAAGGCAAACCAACTCTTCCTCTACTCTACGCAATGGAACACGGTACCGAAGAACAGACCCAAATGATTCGTGAAGCGATTGAAAAAGCAAACGGAATGGAACGCCTCAACGACATCCTGGCCACAATGGAAGAGACAGGTTCACTGGAATACACTCGTAAAAAAGCGTATCAAGAAGCTGATAAAGCAATCGCTGAGCTGGACGTATTAGACGATTCGGTTTACAAACAGGCACTGATTACACTGGCGCACATGTCTGTGCACCGCTCTAGTTAAGCCATAGCACAAATACAACAACGGGAACCTTTCGGTTCCCGTTTTCTCTTCTGATGAAGAGCTTATTCCAGAGCAGCATAACGAAGGTAAGCTTGACGCGATATTGCGCGGCCACTCATTATCTTTGAGTTCTCCGCAACACCTACCCACCTAATAAAGCTAGCAGTAATATTCGCTTTACCATAACAAAATTAAATAAATTGCGAGCCAGGCATTTCAAATATGAAACCATTTGAAACTGTTACAGCTCTATTTATCTCGTCACAATAGCGTCATCGCTTCGTCACCAATTTCTCATCTAGCTGCAGCCACTCTGTCATCTCATTTTTCTATTCTCACAACGAAAACAGCCGTAGCGAGAATAAAATGCAAACATATAGCCCATTTCGTCTTCCTAAAAAAACCCCTTTTCGTTTTGCAGAAACTATCGCGGAATGGGCCACAGGACTCAGCAAACTCGACCAGTTTTACGCGCAGCGCCCCGCTGGTTGTGATACTCAAACCTTTATCAGGTTTACTCTGGAAATACTTGGCATTGACTATCAAGTGAATCAGGGAAGTATCTCTAACATTCCGAGCACTGGCCCAACCGTCATTGTCGCAAACCATCCTCTTGGATGTGTAGAGGGTGTCATCCTCGCTGAGTTGCTGCTCACTCTTCGTCAGGACGTAAAGATTCTGGCTAACCAATACTTAAAAACCGTCCCAGAATTAGATGAACTCTTTATAGGAGTCGACGTTTTTGCCGGGCAAAATTCACGCGTAGCGAATCTGAAAGCCCTGAGACAGGCTCATCAACATCTGGCTGATGGAGGACTGATACTGTTATTCCCCGCAGGAGAGGTGTCGCAACTCATCGACCGCAAAACTCAACGTCTGGAAGACAAGGAGTGGAGCCGTTCTGTGAGTAGTCTAATCAGCAGGTCAGCAGCGACTACCGTGCCTATCTTTATTAACGGTCAAAACTCAAAACGTTTTTACCTTGCTGGCAAGGTTCACCCACTACTACGTACACTTATGCTGGGCAGAGAGTTACTTAATAAATCACAAGAGACCATCCAAATAGCCATCGGCTCAGCAATAAAATTTCGTGAAGTAAAAGGACTGCCTGAACAGAAAATGGTCAATTACTTGCGACTCAATACTTATCTGCTTCAGCATCAAGCTCATCAGGTACAAACGTCTTCAACGAGCTCTGACAGCCACTTACCTATTTCTCCAGCATTGCCGCTCAAAGATCTTATTGCTGATCTAAATGGCTTACCAGAGGATCATTTGCTGCTTTCTAGTGGCGAATTCGATGTCTATTGTACGCAATCCGAATACATACCTTCTCTATTACATGAAATCGGCCGACTAAGAGAAACGAATTTTAGACAGGTCGGTGAAGGGACTGGTCTGGCAATTGATCTTGATGAGTTTGATCGATATTACCGACATTTATTCATCTGGGATAAAGAGAATCAATGTCTGGTTGGCGCTTATCGACTCGGTTTAGTTGACGAGATTGTTGCTATTCAGGGAATTGAAGGACTCTACTCACGCACATTGTTCAACTATGACGCTCCATTTATCGATAGTATGGGGAAGTCGATTGAAATGGGACGCTCGGTCATCGATCAGCGCTATCAAAAGAGCATGGGCGCCCTATTGCTGCTATGGAAAGGTATCGCCACGTTTGTTTCTCGCAACCCTCAATATACTCACTTATTTGGTCCCGTGAGCATAAGTAGTGATTACAGTGAGCAAACCAGACAACTGCTCGCTGCCAGCATGACGCTACACTACGGCGATCAAGCCAAGGCTGAGCATGTCTCTCCATCTAACCCGCTCCCAAGCACAACACACAACTGGAACACTAGCATGCTTACCGCACTGGGTGACTTGCAGTTGCTTGCCAGAGTCGTAGCTCGTATCGATCAAGGAAAGAGCATCCCGGTCCTGCTTCGTCAGTATCTTGCTCTAAATGGCAAACTGATTTCCTTTAACGTTGATCCTGAGTTCAATAATGCACTAGATGGCTTGATCGTCGTCGATCTTAAACAAGTCGAACTGCGTACACTAGCTCGTTACATGGGTGCCGGAGAGGCAAGCACTTATCTGGCCTATCATCAGTTAGCTAATTAACTGTTTGAATAATCAAGTGCTGCGTGACTTATGCAGCACTTTTGCCATCAAAATAATCCACCAGAAATCATAAATCTCAAGTCACACATATGACATAAAGTAATAAATAAACGATATATCCAACCATACCTTGAACAAAGAACAGTTAGACACTCCACTTTGCGTTATTGACTGATAGTGAAATTTTATTGACGAAAAAATCGGCAGGCGAAAAGCTAGCTTCTAGACACTCAAAACAACAAGGAAGTCGTATCGTCATGCTGCCAAAACAATTACCACTACGAGCTCTGTTAACCGGGGCTCTCGCTACCTCTCTCGTACTAAGCTCATTTGCCAGCTTAGCCGCTGAAAAAGTTTACCGACTAAAACTGGCCGAAACCTGGGGACCCAATACCCCGATTTTGGGGGAAGCGACCAAAAATATGGCTAAGTTGGCCGAAGAGATGTCTAACGGCAGACTGCAAATCCGTATAGATTCAGCCAACAAACATAAGGCACCTTTAGGTATCTTCGATATGGTCAAATCGGGTCAGTACGATTTAGGTCACTCCAGTTCGTACTACTGGAAAGGGAAAGTGCCCAATACCCTGTATTTCTCATCAATGCCGTTTGGCATGATTGCAATGGAACAATACGCTTGGTTTTACCGAGGTGGCGGTATGGAGTTAATGGAGAAGGTCTACGCCCCACACAACCTACTCTCTTTCCCAGGCGGTAACTCAGATATTCAAATGGGAGGCTGGTTTAAAAAAGAGATCAACTCCGTAGAAGACTTGCAAGGACTTAAGATTCGAATCCCAGGCTTCGCTGGTGAAGTGATGGCCAAAGTGGGTGCTGCACCGACCAACATCGCCCCAGGTGAACTTTACACCTCACTTGAACGAGGCACTATTGATGCTCTTGAATGGGTTGGCCCAGCATTTGACCTACGTATGGGATTCCAAAAGATTGCCCCTTACTACTACACTGCGTGGCATGAGCCAGGTTCAGAAACGCAGTTCCTAGTTAACAAAAAAGTCTGGGATAAGCTGCCAAAAGATCTACAAATAATCTTAGAAACTGCGTTCCGCGTGACTGCATTTGATATGTACACCCAGTCAGTAGACGCAAACGCTAACAGCTGGGCGACCATGAGTGCTGAGTACCCAGAGATTAAAGTAAGAGATTTTCCACCAGAGGTACTTGAAGCAATGCAAACTGCTACGTCTCAACTACTGGCAGAGCAAGCCGAAAAAGATCAGCTCGCAAAAGAGATCATTGAGTCACAAAAGCAATACTTAGCTAAAGTTAGAGCCTGGACAGACATCTCGTCAAAAGCATACTTAGACAGTACCCAGTAACCTATCCGGGCAGAAGCTCTCTTCTGCCCGCAACTCTCACAACAATAAGCACCTATCAAGCAGCTTAATTTGGTGCAAACTATGGGAATGGTTCAGTTGGAAGTATCGGAGCCAGATGACGATATAGACCTAGAGTTTTATCGCCTTCAACTGCAGCGTCAGCAGCAAATTATCAAATCGGGGCTCTCACTGGCGATTGTCGAGATCTGTAATGAGCTCGGCAAGGAGAGCCCATTCTAACTGGTAGGTTGGTAACCTTATTCTTGCGTAAGGATAACTAACCTAATCCCAGTCATTGATTTGATTAATTATTCAATCAATATTGATTATTTGAATAAACATCCCACAACAAGTGAAACCACTGTTCAACAACCAGTAGATATTCGGTAAGTATTCGAAGTACTGACAAAACAAAAACGCCCGATAAACTTATCTCGTTTATCGGGCGTGATTAGCGCTTGTCTTATTTTCTATGAGTGGCCAACCACTCTGTATCAATTACTCAACAGTAACGGCTTTCGCCAGATTACGTGGCTGGTCAACGTCAGTACCTTTAATTAGGGCAACATAGTACGACAACAACTGCATTGGAATTGTGTAGTAAATTGGCGCTGTAATGTCACTAACGTGAGGCATAGTGATGATCTTCATGGTTTCATCAGCTTCAAAGCCAGCTTCAGCATCAGCGAATACATACAGCAGACCACCACGAGCACGAACTTCTTCAACGTTCGATTTTAGTTTCTCTAGTAATTCATTGCTTGGAGCCACAACCACCACCGGCATATCTGCATCAATCAACGCTAACGGGCCATGTTTCAGTTCACCCGCTGCGTAGGCTTCCGCGTGGATGTACGAGATCTCTTTCAGTTTAAGAGAAGCTTCCATCGCGATTGGGTAGAACTCACCACGACCGAGGAACAGTGTATGGTGCTTGTCGGCAAAGTCTGTAGCCAGCTCTTCGATCTCTTTCTCAAACGAAAGTGCAGCATTGATTTGCTTAGGTAGCGCATGCAGTGCTGCTACGATCTCTTGCTCTTTCTCTTTGCTGATGCGGTTTTGCTGCTTACCAAGTGCTGTCACAAGCATTAATAACGCCGAAAGCTGAGTGGTAAAGGCTTTGGTTGAGGCAACACCAATTTCCACACCCGCGCGAGTCATGAATGCAAAGTCAGATTCACGAACCAAAGAAGAGCCAGCAACATTACAGATAGTCATCGCTGCCATGTAGCCCTTCTCTTTGGCTAGGCGAAGCGCCGCTAGTGTATCCGCCGTTTCACCTGACTGAGACAAAGTAATAAGCAGGCTGTTTGGACGAGTAACAAACTTGCGGTAACGGAACTCAGAGGCAATCTCAACGTCACAGCTAACACCAGCAATATCTTCAAACCAGTAACGTGCCGTCATACCTGCGTTATAAGAGGTACCACAAGCTACGATCTGAACGTGTTCAACTTTGCTTAAGATTTCTGCCGCATTGACACCAATCGCTTCAGTTACAACGGAATCCGCTGTGATACGGCCTTCCATGGTATTGATCAATGCTGTTGGCTGTTCGTAGATCTCTTTTTGCATGAAGTGGCGGTATTGGCCTTTATCACCGGCATCATGCTCAGCGTTAGATTCAATGATTTCGCGCTCTACGCGTTCACCACTCTGATCAAATACAGTCACTTCACGACGAGTGATTTCTGCAACGTCGCCCTCTTCCAGGTACATAAAACGACGAGTCACATTAAGCAGTGCAAGTTGGTCTGATGCCAGGAAGTTTTCGCCAACTCCGAAACCAATAACAATCGGGCTACCAGAACGCGCAACGACAATGCGAGAAGGATCTTTACGATCTAGCGCTACTGTGCCGTAAGCGCCTTCAAGTTGCTTGGCCGTTTTCTGGAACGCTTCGATTAAAGATTCAGATGTACGTAGTTCCCATTCAACCAAGTGAGCAATGACTTCTGTATCCGTTTGAGACTGGAATACGTAACCGCGTGATTTAAGAAGTTCACGGAGTTCTTCATGGTTCTCAATAATGCCGTTGTGCACAACAGCAATATCGCCAGACATGTGTGGGTGTGCATTTGCTTCAGAAGGCTCACCATGCGTCGCCCAACGTGTATGAGCGATACCAGTACCACCGGTCACCTCTGCCGAATCTACCGCGTCAGCAAGCTCTTGTACTTTGCCTAAACGGCGCAGACGTGTCAGGTTTGACTCGCTATCAACAACCGCGACACCAGCCGAGTCATAACCTCGGTATTCCAGACGACGTAGACCTTCTACTAAAATTTCTGCAACATCTCGCTGTGCCACTGCACCGACGATTCCACACATAGTTCAACTCCCTTATATTTGTTCCGATCGGCAGCAAGCAAAGGCCTGATTCGGAGAGTTAAGTTTTATAAATTCGGTATTAAGTTAAGCGCAAACAACTTTGACACCATGAGCTTCTATTTTTTGTTTGAACTCAGGATTTAAGTCTTTGTTTGTAATCAATATATCGATGGCATCCCATGCCAACTCCAGGTTGGGGATTTTGCGGCCAATCTTCTCAGACTCCACCATCACGATCACTTCACGTGATACTTCGGCCATCACCTTGCTCAGTCCAACAAGTTCATTGAAAGTCGTCGTGCCACGATCTAGGTCAACACCATCGGCTCCAATAAACAGCTGGTCGAAGTCATATGATCGTAGAACAGATTCCGCAACCTGACCCTGAAACGACTCAGAATGTGCATCCCAGGTACCACCTGTCATTAGCAAAGTAGGCTCACTTTCCAGCTCATTGAGTGCATTCGCTACGTTAAGAGAATTTGTCATAACGATAAGCCCACGCATACCGTCAAGCTGCCTGATTAAAGCACCAGTTGTGCTTCCACTATCAATAACAATACGGTTGTGCTCTCGAATCAGCTTAGCAGCCGCTTGAGCCAGTTCATTCTTTCGAATCGAAACATTTTCGCTTAATTCATCACTAACCACTTCTTTCGGCAATGCAATCGCACCACCATAACGGCGAAGTAGCTGGCCATTTTTCTCTAAAGAAGCCAGATCCTTTCTGATCGTTACTTCCGAAGTTTCAAATTGAATAGATAAGGCCTCGACACTGACCTCACCTTTTTCATTAACCAGATTAGAAATTGCATGTCTTCTTAGCTGAGTGTTTCGTTTCGACATTTAATATTTACTTTAAAGTTTCGAAGTGAAAGCAATTATAGTCAAGTCGAAAGTTTTATGTCCATTTATTTCGATCCAAAAAATTAATAAATAGCGCAAAAACCTTGTCCTAAGACAATTCTTAACCAGTGATATTGAAATGATTCGGTGGTAGAATTCGCACCCGAAAAGAAAAAAAATTACAGAAATGACCGTTATTTTTTTGCAACCTAGCCAAGATATCCTAGTTTTGTCACAGAAATACGGCCTAAATTCCCAACCAGTTGGTCATAAAATGACTAAACTTGGTGAAAGACTTTCAGTTCTGGAGCCACAGCATAAAGCTACCGTGTTGATAAGTTGGCAGGCACAAAATGCCTCAACACTTGTAGTTGCTTCAGACCAATAACCGACTTTCAAATTGTAAATATATTGACCGGAGAGTATCTTCCATGAAAAAGACCAAAATCGTATGTACGATTGGCCCTAAAACTGAATCTGTAGAGAAGCTAACTGAACTAGTAAACGCAGGCATGAACGTTATGCGTCTTAACTTCTCTCACGGTGACTACGAAGAGCACGGCACTCGTATCGCGAACTTCCGCAAAGTAATGGCAGAGTCTGGCAAGCAGCTTGCAATCCTTCTAGACACTAAAGGTCCAGAAATCCGTACTATCAAACTAGAAAACGGCGACGACGTTGATCTAGTAGCTGGTCAAGAGTTCACTTTCACAACTGACACTTCAGTTGTTGGTAACAAAGACAAAGTAGCAGTAACTTACGCAGGCTTTGCAGCTGACCTAAACGTTGGCAACACTATCCTAGTAGACGACGGTCTAATCGAAATGGAAGTACTTGCGACTTCTGAAACTGAAGTTAAGTGTAAAGTTCTTAACAACGGTGCTCTAGGCGAAAACAAAGGTGTTAACCTTCCAGGCGTATCTGTAAACCTACCAGCTCTGTCTGAAAAAGATAAAAACGACCTTAAATTCGGTTGTGAGCAAGGCGTTGACTTCGTTGCTGCTTCTTTCATCCGTAAAGCTTCTGACGTTCAAGAAATCCGTGAAGTACTTGCTGCAAACGGCGGCGAGAACATCCACATCATCTCTAAGATCGAAAACCAAGAAGGTGTTGATAACTTCGACGAGATCCTAGAGCTTTCTGACGGCATCATGGTTGCTCGTGGTGACCTAGGTGTTGAAATCCCAGCTGAAGAAGTAATCTTCGCTCAGAAGATGATGATTGAGAAGTGTAACCGTGCACGTAAGATGGTTATCACTGCAACTCAAATGCTTGATTCTATGATCAACAACCCACGTCCTACTCGTGCAGAAGCTGGCGACGTTGCTAACGCAGTGATGGACGGTACTGACGCAGTAATGCTTTCTGGTGAAACTGCTAAAGGTAAGTACCCAGTTGAAGCGGTAACTATCATGGCTCAAATCGCGAACCGTACTGATTCAGCTCTAAAAGCTGAGCTAGGTTCTCGTCTAGACAGCCCACGTCTACGCATCACTGAAGCAGTATGTAAAGGCGCAGTAGACACAGCTGAAAAACTAGCAGCTCCACTTATCGTTGTTGCAACTGAGGGCGGTAAATCAGCTCGCTCAGTACGTAAGTACTTCCCAACGGCAAACATCCTAGCACTGACAACTAACACTAAGACTGCTGCTCAGCTAGTTCTTACTAAAGGTGTTACTCCAGTAGTTGTTGATTCTATCGACAGCACTGACGCATTCTACGTAGCAGGTAAAGAACTTGCTCTAGAATCAGGTCTAGGTAACAAAGGTGATATCGTTGTGATGGTTTCTGGTGCTCTAGTAGCTTCAGGCACAACTAACACTGCTTCTGTACACGTTCTATAATAGAAACGCTACAGACAAAAAAAGAGGGCCTCGGCCCTCTTTTTTAATATTCAAAACACACTAATCTAAATCCAGCATTGTGAGTTATTAATCCAGCTTGTAGATAACATCAACGCGATCGCGAATCACGATTCGTGAGTCTTGATAACTGTTCGATTCTACTTTGGCATCCATCGCCATCGATCTCATCAGGATTGGTTGTTGTCCAGACATGTTATAGTTAATTTGCCAGACACCATTCAGATCCTTACCAAAACCTTCTGCCAGAGATTCCGCTTTGCTATTGGCATCTTTGATCGCAGCTAAGCGCGCTTTCTGCTGGTACTGCTCCTGATCTTTTACCTGAAGCTGAATATTATCGACCTGATTAATACCAGAGTTCAAAGCAAGATCCAGATATCGATTAAGATCCGCCAGTTGATCGACAGTAACAGTAATGCTGCGCGACGCACGGTAGCCAACCAGTTCTGGTTTACCTTTTTTAGGATAGTGGTATTGAGGCGTAATATAGAGGTTTGAGCTAGTGATGTTTTGGCTCTCCACCCCTTCCTTAGCTAATGCGCCCAGGAAATCTGACACGACTTTGTCTACTGACTGTTTAGCCTGCTCCGCTGTCATTGTGGACTCGACCACTTTGACAGAAAACTGAGCCATATCAGGCGTTGCAATCACTTCACCGTAACCAGTGGTAGAGAGGTGAGGAAAGTCAGGAGAGTTAGCCACTGCACCGAAGCTCAGCATGGCTAGGGACAGTGATGCAATAACAGAAGAAACAGCTTTCATACTTAATTACCATGTGGACTTAACTGCATACATCATAGGTAACGAACGCATTTTGACCAAGCGTTGTACGCTGTTCTGACAAAGAATTAACCCAGCACTATTTAGGCAATTCTTGGCGACTGTACTCCACGATCGCCTGAGTGATCTCTTTCAATAATCCGGTCTCTAACTGCCAATGGTGCCAATAAATCTTAAAGCTGAGTAAGAAACCCGGCATGAGATCAACCAGAGTCCCCAGCTCCAGCTCTTGACTAATCTGTAAGCGCGGTATCAAACAGTAGGCAGAACCAAGCAGTGCCAATTTGACAAACGCTTCTGAACTGGCGACTCGATGATGAGTAATCACCTCCGGAGAGAGGTTGAAGTGCTGCTTCAAAAACATCTGATGCATTTCATCATATTGGTCAAACGCAACCGCAGGTGCGCGTTTTAACGCCTCCCGCGTCACCCCATTGGCGAAGTAGCGCTGAGCAAACTCCGGGTTAGCTACGCAGACATAGTCCATACGCCCTAAATACTCGGCATAGCAGCCAGATATAGGTTCAGACTCCCAGCTAATCGCGCCTGTCACCTCGCCTTTCTTTAGTTTGTCCAGAGTTCGATCTTCACCATGAACGGCTAAGTCAAACTCGACATGGCGTGTCGTCATGATCGGAGTGAGGGCTGGTAACAACCAAGTTGCTAAGCTGTCCGCGTTAGTGGCAATAAAGATCTGAACAGGACGTAAACTCTCTTGGTTAGTCAGTTCTGGAAGCACCTCACTCTCAAGCAACTGTACTCTGTGATAAAGACCCATCAGTTTTTTACCCGCCGTCGTCAGCCTCGGTGGTTGCTCTCGAATCAGCACCGACTTGGCGAGAAACTTTTCCAGTTGCTTAACCCTTTGCGAAACAGCCGATTGAGAAATACATAGCTGTTGCGCGGCGCGTTCGAAACTTCCTTGGTTGACCACAGCTTCAAGAGCTTCAATCCATTTATAATCTAAGCCACGCATGAGAATCCTTATATTTAGGTATCTAAACCTATAAAAATTAGCAAAACTTATCATTCATTAAAATCATTAATTTCACTAATAAACCTATCTCTCTTATGTTGTTCTCTCAAGATATGGCCAATCAACAAAGGAGTCTTAACAGTGAATTTCTGGCTAGTTTTACAAGGGTTTGGTTTAGGCGCGAGTATGATAATTCCTATTGGCGCTCAAAATGCTTATGTGCTTAATCAGGGCATCAAACGCCATCACCACCTCACGACAGCAACCATATGTAGCTTGCTCGATGCACTGTTTATTTCACTGGGAATCTTCGGCGGCGGAGCACTACTTGCCAGCAATACGACCTTACTCACAATGGTTACCATTGGCGGCATTATATTCTTAACCGTCTATGGCACTATTTCTCTTAGAAGTGCATTTTCTGGGGGTGCTGACGAGAGTGTTAATCCTGGCCATATCAGATCGAGAGGTAGAAAAGCAGTCATAGTCGGCGCCCTAGCCGTTACGGTACTTAATCCGCATCTCTATTTAGATACTGTGGTTATTTTAGGTTCGATCGGCGGACAGTTCGAAGGCCATGACAGGCTGGCATTTGCTGCCGGAACGATTTTGGCTTCCTTTGTCTGGTTCTACTCGCTTTCGTTAGGCGCAGCAAAGCTCGCTCCAACCTTGTCGCAACTCAAAGTCAGAAAAGCAATTGATATCGGGGTAGCACTAATGATGTTTACTATTGCAGTGATGCTTTTCAAGCATTTAACTATTTAAGGAATTAGGAAGCCACCATGAACAAGCTGGATCAGATCTATCAGTTCAACATCTCGCTACTTAAAGGCTTAGAGATTGAGTATCGCCAATGGCAACATGAACCTATCCTAGACTTTGCCACCGACCTCATTGTGGCAGAAAGACTGGGTTGGACAGGTACGCACAGTAAAAGCCTGTTTCTGAAACTGAAAGGAAGCGGTTTTGCTCTGTATCTTACTCACAAAGATCAAAGGCTTGATACTAAAGCAATCAAGTCACTACTTGGTAAACGTCCATCAATATGCAGTGACCAAGAGATGACTCAACAGTTAGGTTGTGTGCCAGGTGCGGTGTGTCCATTTGGTATCCCCGAAGAGATCCCGATTATCGTAGACACAGGCTTATATCAAACAGAAGAGATTCTATACACCCCCGCAGACCCTGAGTTTACAATTGGCTTCTCTAGCTCATCACTGCATAAAATACTCACAGAACTAAACAACCCTATCTTCGAACTCACCACATCAAACCAGACATAAAAAAAGCGAGGCTACTGCCTCGCTTTCTGTTGATTTTTTGATGACTCGATTAAGCGTCTACTTTGTTCAAGTGAACATCCATTTGTGGGAATGGGATTTCAATACCCGCTTCATCCAACGCTTCTTTGATTGCCTGGGTAGAATCGAAGTACACGTCCCAGTAATCCGCAGTTTTACACCATGGACGAACCACAAAGTTCACTGAAGAATCAGCAAGTGCCAGAACACCGATCTGGATATCAGGATCTTTAAGAATACGTGTGTCTTTCTCTAGTACATCACGAATCACTTGTTTAGTCTGCTTAAGGTCAGCACTGTAAGAAACACCGATAACAAGATCTACACGACGCGTTTCATGGCGAGAGTAGTTCGTGATAGGACTGCCGATAACACCTGAGTTTGGTACTACAACCATCTTGTTGTCAGGAGTTTTCAGTACTGTTTGGAAAATCTGAATCGCTTCTACGCTACCTGCAACGCCACCAATTTCCACATAGTCACCAGACTTAAATGGACGGAAGGCAACAATTAGAACACCTGCCGCAAAGTTAGATAGTGAGCCTTGCAGAGCCAGACCAACAGCAAGACCGGCAGCACCGATAACAGCAACAACAGATGCTGTTTGAACACCAACACGACCCAATGCAGCAATCAGTACAATAACGAATAGTAGGTAACGAACCAGGCCGTGAACAAACTCAACAACTGCCTTATCCATGTTTTTCTTTTCTAAAACTTTAGAAACACTGTTCGCTACTGCTTTAACGATAATGTTACCGATAAACAGGATCAGAACCGCAGAGATGATATTCACACCGTACTGAACCAGTAAATCAGAATTATTTGTTAGCCATTTTTCCGCTTGGCTTAAACCATCAACTAGGGGAGTATCGATCCCCGCTGATTCACCTGCCATATTTGTATCCTCAAAAAAAATATTATGATTCTATGAATCAAACTGCTTTAGATTATTAATCAACAATGACATCTATATATATTTGCTGAAGCAATGCCAATTTTTCGGCACGATATCACTTTTGACTATGTATAAAGTCAAGTTTTTGCAAAGAGAGCGAAAACAAAGGCTTATCAGAAAAGTCCGATAAGCCTCTACAAGATTACGCAAAGAGTTCTATTTTCGCCAGACTTTTTATTGAGACTGACCCGCTTAGGATCTTTACGAGCTCCAAAACAAAAAAAGCCGCTCAATGAGCGGCTTTTTATCAATGCTTGTAAGACGAATTATAGTACGTCTACTGCGTTTAGGTCAGCGAATGCTTTCTCTAGACGCGCTACCATTGAAGCTTGACCAGCACGTAGCCATACGCGTGGATCGTAGTACTTCTTGTTTGGTGCATCTTCGCCAGTTGGGTTACCGATTTGACCTTGTAGGTAATCACGGTTTTCAGCTTCGTACTTACGGATACCATCCCAAGTTGCCCACTGAGTATCAGTATCGATGTTCATCTTGATAACACCGTAGCCGATAGACTCTTGGATTTCAGCTTCAGTAGAACCTGAACCACCGTGGAATACGAAGTTTAGAGCGTTTGGTGCAATACCGAACTTCTCTGCACAGTATGCTTGAGAGTCACGTAGGATAGTTGGAGTTAGAACAACGTTACCTGGCTTGTATACGCCGTGTACGTTACCGAAAGATGCAGCGATAGTGAAACGTGGGCTAACTGCGCTTAGTTTCTCGTATGCGTATGCAACGTCTTCTGGAGAAGTGTAAAGCTCAGATGCGTCCATATCAGAGTTATCAACACCATCTTCTTCACCACCAGTACAACCAAGTTCGATCTCGATTGTCATGTTCATTTTAGCCATGCGCTCTAGGTACTTAGCACATGTTTCGATGTTCTCTTCTAGAGACTCTTCAGAAAGGTCTAGCATGTGAGAAGAGAATAGAGGCTTACCAGTTTGAGCGAAGAACTCTTCACCAGCGTCTAGTAGACCGTCGATCCATGGAAGAAGTTTCTTAGCAGCGTGGTCAGTGTGTAGGATTACTGGCACACCGTAAGCTTCAGCTACAGCGTGAACGTATTTAGCACCAGCTACAGCACCAAGGATTTGAGCACCTTGACCTTCAAGTTTAACGCCTTTACCAGCGAAGAAAGCTGCACCGCCGTTAGAGAACTGAACAACAACTGGAGATTTAACTTTCGCTGCTGCTTCTAGTACTGCGTTTACAGAGTCAGTACCAACAACGTTTACTGCTGGTAGAGCGAAGTTGTTTTCTTTAGCAACTTCAAAAACTTTCTGTACGTCATCGCCAGAGATTACACCTGGTTTTACGAAATCGAAGATCTTAGACATGGATTTAATCCTATTTATCTGTCGTTTTAAAAATAAAACTTGTTAAGTTTAAATTCTTGCAAACGTTTGCTCACAACGTGCGCTATTCTAGCAAAAAAGTGTGATGTGCAGCAAACAAGAAAGCGGGAGAATCACTTCCCCCGCTTTCATTTAATTACTTAGCGCGCTCTTCAAGCATTGCTACAGCAGGAAGTACTTTACCTTCTACAAACTCAAGGAAAGCACCGCCACCAGTAGAGATGTAAGAAACGTCAGCTTTGATACCGAACTTGTCGATAGCTGCTAGCGTGTCACCACCACCTGCTACAGAGAAACCTGCAGACTGAGCGATTGCTTCAGAAATACCTTTAGTACCTGCTTCGAAGTTCTTGAATTCGAATACACCTACAGGACCATTCCATAGGATAGTTTTCGCGTTAGCGATAATTTCAGCTAGAGCTGCAGTTGAATCAGGACCCAGGTCGAAAATCATGTCGTCATCAGCAACTTCAGATACGTGCTTGATTTCAGCTTCAGCGTTCTCGTCGAATGCTTTCGCACATGCAACGTCAGTCGCTACTGGGATTGAACACTCTTTCATTAGTTTTTGAGCTGTTTCAACCAGGTCAGCTTCGTATAGAGACTTACCTACGTTGTGGCCTGCTGCAGCGATGAATGTGTTCGCGATACCACCACCAACAACTAGTTGGTCAGCAACTTTAGATAGAGACTCTAGAACTGTTAGTTTAGTAGAAACTTTAGAACCACCAACGATAGCAACTAGTGGACGCTCTGGGTTGTCCATTGCTTTACCTAGTGCTTCTAGTTCAGCGGCTAGAAGAGGACCAGCACATGCTACAGGAGCGTTCATGCCAACACCGTGAGTTGACGCTTGTGCACGGTGAGCTGTACCGAATGCATCCATAACGAAGATGTCACATAGTGCAGCATACTTCTTAGATAGCTCTTCTTCGTTCTTCTTCTCGCCTTTGTTGAAGCGAACGTTTTCAAGAACAACAAGCTCACCAGTGTTCAGCTCTAGGCCTTCTAGGTAATCTTTTGCTAGCTTAACTTCGCAATCTAGTGCGTCGTTTAGGTAGTTAACTACAGGTTGTAGAGAGAACTCTTCTGCGTATTCACCTTCAGTTGGACGACCTAGGTGAGAAGTAACCATAACTTTAGCGCCTGCTTCTAGACAGTGCTTGATAGTTGGTAGAGATGCTAAGATACGTGCATCAGAAGTCACTTTGCCTTCTTTTACTGGTACGTTTAGGTCCGCACGGATAAATACACGTTTACCTGCTAGATCCAGGTCAGTCATCTTGATTACAGACATGATGTGTCCTCTCAAATATTAAATAAGTAAAGTTTTTCAGTCACCCGGCAACCCTGCCAAGCTCAATAATTCTTCAAACTGGTTTTGATATGGAGATACTTCATATTTATTTCAAGGGTAAAAATAAATATTTCTCCATGCCGCAAACTACATTTATCCCCTAGATAGTTGGCGTTGCAGCTAGGCGACAAGTAAATTCAGCCCTATGAGCATAGATCTACTATGTGATTAGGGTGTATTTAAGCAGTCAACAACGCTGCAGCGTCAAATATGACGGGGAGCAGTTTGCATTGCGAGCGCAGTATCCAGCATACGATTCGCAAAGCCCCATTCGTTGTCACACCATACAAGCATCTTAACTAGATGGCCGTTACTAACTCGAGTCTGTGTACCATCGACAATCGCGCTATGGGGATCATGATTAAAGTCGATAGAAACGAGCGGCGCTTCAGTATAGTCAACAATGCCCTGTAATGTACACTGAGATGCGTTAACAATGGTTTGATTTACGTCATTAACTTTCACATTTGTATTAATTGTGACACTTAAATCCATTGCCGTAACGTTAACAGTCGGCACTCGTACTGAAATCGCCTCAAATTTGTTAGAAAATTTCGGGAAGATTCTTTCAATACCCTTATGCAACTTAGTGTCCACAGGAATGATCGATTGACTCGCTGCGCGAGTACGACGTAGATCGGAATGGTAAGCATCAATGACCTGCTGATCATTCATTGATGAATGGATAGTGGTGATGGTGCCCGACTCAATCTCAAACGCATCATCCAGTGCTTTAATGATGGGTACGATACAGTTGGTGGTACAAGAACCGTTGGAGACAACTTTGTGTTCAGCTTTTAGTGTATCGTGGTTAACACCATAAATAATGGTATTGTCGAGATCACTCGCGCCAGGATGAGAGAAGAGTACTTTTTTAGCACCCGCGTTCATGTGTTCCTGGCCATCAGCTTGAGAGCCAAACACGCCAGTACAATCAAGAACCAGATCGACTTCCAAATCACGCCAAGGCAGTAGTTCAATCTCGCTCAGATGAAGGATACGTATAGAATCAAATTCACCGCTGTCGTGGTGAATATAAATATGTTCCTGATCGTTGGTCACCTTCTTGCCAAAACGACCGTGGCTAGTATCGTACTGAAGTAGGTGCGCCATAGCATCAGGCTGCGCCAACTCATTAACCGCTACTACTTTAATCTGTTGGCTTTTGCCACTTTCATATACTGCTCGCAGTACATTACGACCGATACGTCCAAATCCATTGATCGCAACTCTTAGCATGATTCCATCGCCTTACATGATTTTCGTGTCACAAATAGTAACCGATAGCTATCAAAAGCGCATTAAGTTAGTGACGTGCGTCGAAGGTTTAATAATATTAAACTTGATTAATATGGTCGCAATATACATAGTAACTTCGAGCAAGTTGTTCTCCGATTGGCTGTTTCTTTCCTAGTTTAATCAACCAAAGGAAATGACTATGTCTGGATTCCCAGCCGCTCACTTTTGTAAGCAATGCGACCAACAAACGCCCCACAGTGAAGTGCTTGTGAGAAAGCCCAGCAGCTACGACACGGACACTTCTCTCGTAGGTAGAATCAAATTGATGGCTCATACCTTTATTAATGGTGGTCACTACTACGACATGGACAGATATGTCACTTGTAAAGTATGTGGTCAAAAAGAGAAAGATAATAAAGGCGATGAGTTTGAGTAGTTAGCTGATTGACTCGAACTGGACGCATTAAAAAACCGAGCTTTTCAGCTCGGTTTTTTATTTTGCCAATACTCGGAAGAATATTACGCGAGTAGTTCTTTCGCTGTGTTCACAACGTTCTCAGAAGTGAAACCGAACATCTTGAACAGTTCGCCTGCTGGTGCAGATTCACCGAATGTCGTCATGCCGATGATCTTGCCACCGAAGCCAACGTACTTGTACCAGAAGTCAGCAATACCCGCTTCGATAGCGATACGAGCTGTTACGTCAGATGGTAGTACTGCTTCGCGATAAGCCGCATCTTGTTTGTCGAATGCATCTGTAGATGGCATCGAAACAACGCGTACTTGCTTACCTTCAGCGGTTAGCTGAGCTGCTGCTTCTACCGCTAGTTCAACTTCAGAACCTGTTGCGATCAGGATAAGCTCAGGTTTGCCTGCGCAGTCTTTCAGGATGTAAGCACCTTTAGCGATGTTCGCTAGTTGCTCTGCATCACGCTCTTGCTGTGCAAGGTTCTGACGAGAGAAGATTAGCGATGTAGGACCGTCTTTACGTTCGATAGCCAGTTTCCAAGCTACTGCTGATTCAACCTGGTCACATGGACGCCATGTGCTCATGTTTGGCGTCAGACGTAGAGAAGCCATTTGCTCAACTGGTTGGTGAGTTGGACCATCTTCGCCTAGACCGATAGAGTCGTGAGTGTAAACCTGAATGTTCTGAACTTTCATCAGAGCAGCCATACGCATTGCGTTACGAGCGTATTCCATGAACATCAGGAAGGTTGCACCGTATGGTACGAAACCACCGTGTAGCGCAATACCGTTCATGATTGCTGTCATACCAAATTCACGCACACCGTAGTGGATGTAGTTACCTGATGCATCTTCAGCAGATACTGACTTAGAGCCAGACCACATTGTCAGGTTAGAAGGTGCCAGGTCAGCAGAGCCGCCCAGGAATTCTGGTAGCATTGCACCAAACGCTTCTAGAGCATTTTGAGATGCTTTACGTGATGCGATGTTTGCTGGGTTAGCCTGAAGATCAGCAATGATTGCGTTTGCTTTCTCTTCCCACTCAGCAGGAAGCTCGCCATTCAGGCGACGCTTAAGCTCAGCCGCTTCAACTGGGTAAGCTGCTGCGTACGCATCAAACTTAGCATTCCATGCCGCTTCTTTCTCAGCACCTGCAGCTTTTGCATCCCACTGTGCATATACGTCAGCTGGGATTTCAAATGGACCGTGTTCCCAGCCAAGTTGCTTACGAGTAGCCGCAATTTCTTCAGCGCCAAGTGGTGCACCGTGACAGTCGTGTGAACCAGATTTGTTTGGTGAACCGAAACCGATCACTGTTTTAGTACAAATCAGAGTTGGGCGTGGATCCGCTTTAGCTGCAATGATAGCCGCGTTGATCGCTTCTGGATCATGACCGTCTACTGCAGGAATGACATGCCAGCCGTACGCTTCAAAACGCTTAGGTGTATCGTCAGAGAACCAGCCTTCAACGTGACCATCGATAGAGATACCGTTGTCATCCCAGAATGCGATCAGTTTGCCCAGATCTAGCGTACCAGCCAGAGAACATGCTTCGTGAGAGATACCTTCCATCAGACAGCCGTCACCCATGAATGCATAAGTGAAGTGGTCAACGATGTCGTGGCCTTCTTTGTTGAACTGTGCAGCAAGAGTCTTCTCAGCTAGCGCCATACCAACAGCGTTAGTGATACCTTGACCTAGAGGACCTGTAGTCGTTTCAACACCCGGCGCGTAACCGTACTCTGGGTGACCCGGTGTTTTCGAGTGTAGCTGACGGAAGTTTTTAAGATCGTCGATAGACAGCTCGTAACCAGAAAGGTGTAGCAGCGAGTAAATCAGCATAGAGCCGTGGCCGTTTGATAACACGAAACGGTCGCGGTCAGCCCACTCCGGGTTTGCAGGGTTGTGGTTTAGGTGCGAACGCCAAAGTACTTCGGCGATATCAGCCATACCCATAGGTGCGCCTGGGTGGCCCGAGTTAGCTTGTTGTACACCATCCATGCTTAGAGCGCGGATTGCGTTAGCGAGATGTTGACGAGAAGACATGTCAGCTCCTGAGTGCATTAAGCGAATCATAAAATATAAGTGGGCGATAATTCTCTCAAAGCACTCTAAGCTGTGCAAACGTTTTCCAGCGCATTTTTCCACAAATATCCTATCTTTTGGTCTAACTTCAAAGAGGATAAGCGCAAACTAACTAATCGGAAGGCAAACGTTTCTATTTCCATAAGAGAAAAAATAGCTTGTAATTCGCGCAGGCAAATTTAAAATAGACGTCTAGATGTAGAAACACCTACAGTTTGTACTAATAACTTTTGTAGAAGCTATTCCTTCTACTCATAAATAATAGAAATGGAGCTCACATGGCTAAGCACCTGTTCACTTCTGAGTCAGTATCAGAAGGCCATCCAGATAAAATTGCAGACCAAATTTCTGATGCAGTACTTGATGCGATTCTAGAACAAGACCCTAAAGCACGTGTTGCGTGTGAAACATACGTAAAAACCGGCATGGTAATGGTTGGTGGTGAAATCACGACATCTGCATGGGTAGATATCGAAGAGCTAACTCGCCAAACTGTTCGTGAAATTGGTTACGTTCACTCTGACATGGGCTTTGACGCTGACTCTTGTGCAGTTCTAAACACAATTGGTAAACAGTCTCCAGACATCAACCAAGGTGTTGATAAAGCCGATCCTAAAGAGCAAGGTGCAGGCGACCAGGGCATCATGTTTGGTTACGCAACTAACGAAACAGAAATCCTAATGCCAGCTCCAATCACGTATTCTCACCGTCTTGTACAAAAGCAAGCTGAAGTACGTAAGAACGGCACGCTTCCTTGGTTACGCCCAGATGCTAAATCTCAGGTAACTTTCCAATACGACCAAGGTAAAATCGTTGGTATCGACGCCGTTGTTCTGTCAACTCAGCACTGTGATTCAATCTCTACTCCAGACCTACGTGAAGCAGTTATGGAAGAGATCATCAAACCAGTACTACCTTCTGAGTGGATCAACAAAGAAACGAACTTCTTTATCAACCCAACCGGTCGTTTCGTAATCGGTGGCCCAATGGGTGACTGTGGTCTGACTGGTCGTAAGATCATCGTAGATACATACGGCGGTGCAGCGCGTCACGGTGGTGGTGCATTCTCTGGTAAAGATCCATCAAAAGTAGACCGCTCTGCAGCATACGCAGCTCGTTACGTAGCGAAGAACATCGTTGCTGCTGGCCTGGCTGACCGTTGTGAAATCCAACTGTCTTACGCTATCGGTGTTGCAGATCCAACGTCTATCATGGTTGAAACTTTTGGTACTGAAAAAGTATCTCAAGAAATCATTGTTGAAGCCGTTCGTCAGCACTTCGACCTACGCCCATACGGCCTACAAGAAATGCTTAACCTACTTCAGCCAATCTACAAGAAGACTGCAGCATACGGTCACTTCGGTCGTGAAGAGTTCCCTTGGGAAGCGACAGACAAAGCAGCACTTCTACGTGAATTTGCTGGCCTAAAGTAATTTAACTACAGGCACTTAACTGAATCTAAAAGGCCTCTGGGAAACCAGAGGCCTTTTTTGTTGCTGATAAAAATCGCGCTTCAAAGTTGTATTTTTTTGCCATGGGGTCAATAGTTAAAAATATGTTAACGATGCAATTTAACCATTGCGCCTGTCGTTAATGTAGACTGATGCGCCGCTTATATCACAGACGTCGCCAAGCCGGGCATCGAGTATCAAACGCTAAATTTGCCAACGAATTTAGTCAACGTAGAGAATCGATCAAGGAGGATATATGCCTCGTACGGTGAATCCACATGACTTCAAAGATAAACGAAAGGAAGTCCCAGACGCTGAATATGCTCGCACAATTCCCTGTAATCAGGTGAGTATATCTGCCCCATTCCACTGGCTAGCTCTCGGCTTACATGACTTTGTCCGAATGCCACTTATCAGTGCCTTTTATGGCTTATGCTTTATGGCTGCCGCTATAGGTATTGTTCTACTTGTTCAATGGCAGGGCACCCACTTAGTGGTAATGCCAAGCCTGGTCGTATACATGTTAATAGGTCCATTCCTCGCACTCGGTCTGTATGACGCTAGCTGGGAACGAGAAAGAGGCCATAATGCGAGTCTGCTCCATTCAATGAAAGCAATTGGACGCAACTCAACCTCACAGTGGGCCTTCGCGGTATTGCTCGCTGTATGTATGATTTTCTGGATGCGGATTGCAGCACTTCTACATGCTCTGTATCCGTCTGTTCAAGGCGCACCACTGACTGAATTTATGCCGTTTCTTGTCATCGGTTCACTGGTTGGTTTCGTCTTGGCTAGTATCGTGTTTAGTATCTCTGCGTTTTCTATCCCAATGATGATGGAACGTCGAGTAGATATGATGACTGCGGTGTTCACTAGCTTTAACGCGGTGAAATCCAATATAGGTGCGATGATCGTCTGGGCTGCGTTGATTTGTGGCGGTATCTTAGTTGGCTTCGCGACTTACGGAATAGGAATGCTATTTACCATGCCAATTCTGGGTTATGGTACATGGCACGCTTACCACGAAACGATTAAGAAGAAACATCACCCTTAGTTCGCACTAAAGAGTAATCCAGTATATGATTCGCCCCAGTTAATTGGGGCGATTTTTTTGGAGTGTAGCTTGGATATAGAACTTCAGTACCGAGCAAAAAAAGTGATTGCTGAATGTATTGTCGATGCACAAAAGGCATTTAGCCGGAATTTTTCCATCCCGACTCTAAACTTCAAACTGCGCGGTAAGGCTGCAGGTAAAGCCTACCTACAGCTTAATGAGATTCGACTGAATCCAGTATTATTCAGCGAAAATCAACACGCCTTCTTGAGTGAAGTGATTCCCCACGAAGTTGCCCACTTAATCACCTATCAAGTCTATGGTCGGGTCAGACCGCACGGCAAAGAGTGGCAAGGGGTAATGGAATCCGTGTTTAAGGTTCCAGCCAAAACAACTCATAGCTTTGAGGTCTCTTCCGTTCAGGGCAAAACCTTTGAATATCGTTGTGGTTGCACTTTCTATCCACTTTCAATTCGTCGCCATAACAAGGTAATGCGCCAGCAAGCAAGCTATCGCTGCCAACAGTGCCATCAGACATTAGCTTTTACAGGTAATCAGCTATCTTAACTTGGTAATTTCTCAATTATTTGAGACACATTTGCGTGTTAAACTCCATTCTCTAATACTTTTCTAAGCCCTAACACGCACAATATGTATAAACATCTTCTGTTCGCCCTTGTGACGATTTCCTTGAGTACACTTACTCACGCCGCACCACCCTCTTCATTCAGTAAAGCAAAGAAAGAAGCCATTAAAATCTACGCTGACCACACAACTAGCTTCTACTGTGGCTGCGACATTGAGTGGAAAGGCAGAAAGGGCATCCCAGATCTCGAGTCATGTGGCTACCAAGTCCGTAAACAACTAAAACGTGCTTCGCGTATAGAATGGGAACACGTCGTCCCTGCATGGCAATTTGGCCACCAGCGTCAGTGTTGGCAATCAGGTGGACGAAAAAACTGTTCTAAGAACGACAAAGTATTCCGCCTCATGGAAGCTGACCTGCACAACCTAACTCCGGCCATTGGTGAAGTAAACGGCGACCGCTCCAACTATAACTTCAGCCACTGGAATGGTATCGATGGCGTTAGCTATGGTCGATGCGAAATGCAGGTCAACTTTAAGCAGCGCAAAGTAATGCCGCCAGATCGTGCAAAAGGCGCGATTGCGCGTACTTATCTCTACATGAGCCAGGAGTATGGTTTTAAACTCTCTAAGCAACAACGCAACCTCATGAACGCCTGGAATAAGCAATATCCTGTCGACCCTTGGGAATGTGAAAGAGAGCGACGCATCTTTAAAGTACAGGGCAACCACAACCCGTTTGTCTACTCTGCTTGCCAAGTCTTATAGTCTTATCTTGAGTTTCCAGTCTTGAACTGGAAACTCCTATTGCCCCTTGTTTTTTCACTGTAAAGCATCCATGTTAGAAGTTAACTCAAAATCTGTTGCCGGAAGTCGAAACAACATGCGAATCCCACGAATTTACCATCCAGAAACCATCACTCAGCTCGGAAGCTTAATGCTAAGCGAGGAAGCGGCAGGCCACGTAGGTCGCGTTCTGCGTATGAAAGAGGAACAGCAAGTCTTGTTGTTTGACGGTAGCGGCGCAGAGTTTCCGGCAGCCATCAGTGAAGTATCGAAGAAGTCGGTTGAAGTAAACGTAACTGAACGTATTGAACGCAGCAGCGAGTCACCGCTTGATCTTCACCTGGGACAAGTTATCTCTCGTGGCGACAAGATGGAGTTCACCATCCAGAAATCCGTTGAGTTGGGCGTAAACACGATTACTCCACTGATCTCTGAACGCTGTGGAGTCAAACTGGATCACAAGCGCTTTGAGAAAAAACTCGCCCAATGGCAAAAAATCGCCATTAGTGCTTGCGAACAGTGTGGCCGTAATACCGTTCCAGAGATTCGTCCAATCATGCAACTAGAAGAATGGTGTGGTGAAGAGTACGACGGTTTGAAACTCAATCTGCATCCACGTGCAAAATACTCAATTAACACCCTACCGACGCCAGTAGAAAAAGTACGCCTGCTGATTGGCCCTGAGGGTGGTTTATCTGCTGAAGAAATCAGCATGACTGAAAACTACAAATTCGAAGAGACGCTACTCGGTCCACGTGTGTTGCGCACTGAGACAGCGGCTCTTACTGCAATTACAGCCTTGCAAGTTCGTTTCGGCGATCTTGGTTAAACGGAGAAAGACAATGATCAAATTAGGTATTGTAATGGACCCTATTTCGTCCATTAACATCAAAAAAGACTCTAGCTTTGCCATGATGCTTGAAGCGCAGCGCCGCGGCTACGAAATTCACTATATGGAAATGAACGATCTTCACCTAGACCAAGGTGTAGCGATCGCGGATACCAAAGTCGTCGAGCTAAAAGAAGATCCAAATGGCTGGTATGAGTTCAAATCAGAGCAAACTATCGAGTTATCGGAGCTAGATGCGGTATTAATGCGTAAAGATCCTCCGTTTGATACTGAGTACATCTACGCGACCTACATCTTAGAACGTGCAGAAGAACAAGGCACCCTGATCGTCAACAAGCCACAAAGCCTGCGTGATTGTAACGAAAAGCTGTTCACAGCGTGGTTCCCTGAACTGACTCCAACCACGATCGTAACGCGCAAAGCTGAAAAGATTAAAGCCTTCCGCGAAGAGCACGGTGACGTGATTCTGAAACCTCTCGATGGTATGGGCGGCGCTTCGATTTTCCGCGTAAAAGAGAACGATCCTAACGTCTCGGTGATCATCGAAACCTTAACTAACCACGGCCAAAACTACGCGATGGCACAAACATTCGTCCCTGATATCAGTAACGGAGACAAGCGAATCCTGGTTGTAGATGGCGAGCCTATGCCTTACTGTCTGGCACGTATCCCGGCAAAAGGTGAAACCCGCGGCAACCTGGCAGCAGGCGGAACGGGTGAAGCTCGACCACTTAGTGAGACAGATAAAAAGATAGCTGAAGCTGTAGCGCCTACACTTAAAGAAAAAGGGCTGATCTTTGTTGGCTTAGATGTCATTGGTGACAAGCTGACAGAAATCAACGTAACCAGCCCAACTTGTATTCGTGAAATTGAGGCGGCATTTGATGTGTCGATCACTGGTAAGCTTATGGATGCCATTGAGCGTCGACTAAACGCCTAAACTCTTAGGGCAACCTAGTGGGTTGCCCATATTTAAGTGGGAGTGTTTATGAATTTAACCAACCATTTTTTAGTGGCAATGCCGGGCATGAAAGACCCCTACTTCCAGCGCAGCGTGATTTACGTCTGTGAACACAACGAAGAGGGGGCGATGGGGTTAATGATTAATGCTCCTATCGATATCACCATTGGCAAAATGCTAGAGAAAGTCGATGTCGAGCCAATTCATCCAAAACTATTAACCGATAGCTTAGAAAAGCCAGTCCTTAATGGCGGTCCTGTTTCAGAAGACCGCGGGTTCATTCTTCATCAGCCAAAAGATGAGTATGAATCCAGCATCAAGATGACCGACAGAATTTCAGTCACCACTTCACGCGATATTCTTGGAGTGCTAGGCACAGAAGCTGAACCTAATCATTATCTTGTTGCTCTGGGTTACTCAGGCTGGGAACCTGGTCAATTGGAAATCGAACTTTCTGAAAACTCCTGGCTAACGGTAGAGGCTGACCCGAATGTCATGTTCGATACCCCTATTAATGAACGTTGGCAGAAAGCAGTTCAGATGCTCGGTATTGACGTCTCGCAGCTCTCTAGTGATATTGGCCACGCATAACAACTACGAAGAAAAACATGTCTAGAACAATTATGGCGTTCGACTTTGGCACCAAGAGTATTGGTAGTGCCATCGGACAGGAAATCACAGGTACGGCTTCACCGCTAAAAGCCTTTAAAGCCAATGATGGTATCCCAAATTGGGATGACATCGAAAAACAGATCAAAGAGTGGCAACCGGATCTGCTTGTGGTCGGTTTACCTACCGACCTGCATGGTAAAGATCTTGAAACCATTACACCACGAGCGAAAAAGTTTGCTAACCGTCTGCACGGTCGCTTCGGCCTCGCTGTCGAGTTACACGACGAACGCCTATCGACAATGGAAGCACGTGCTGACCTGTTCAAAATGGGCGGTTATAAAGCGCTAAGCAAAGGCAATGTCGATTGCCAATCCGCGGTAGTGATTCTCGAAAGCTGGTTTGAGGCGCAATACGGGTAGCGAGAAGCGAGAAGCGAGAAGCGAGAAGCGAGAAGCGAGAAGCGAGAAGCGAGAAAATCTTGGAAGGGTTGCCAGTGTACGTCAACCCTTTTCTTTTAAATTCAGATAATTAAACTTAAATGTTAGCCAGCTCTGCCTGCAACTTTCGACTCGCTCACCACAAGCTCCTCTCGAAGGGCGCAGCCCGTTCTAAATTCTCGCAGGACGAAGTCAGTTCTCGGAGCGAAGCGTTCTCATATCTCGTAGGGTGAAGCCCGCTCTCGAAGCGAAGCGTTCTTTCCCCCCCTAATCCATATCAATCTTCACATTACTCAACGAGCTACCACCTGAAGCACTACCACGTTGGGTTTTGAGCATAATTCTCAAATCATTGGCTGAGTCAGCACTATGTAATGCATCCTCTTCGCTGATTTTGTCATCGACCACCAGCTGATAAAGTGCCTGATCAAAGGTCTGCATACCCGACTGATTTGACTTCGCCATGGTCGTTTTCAACTCGTGTAAATCCCCTCGGCGGATAAGGTCAGAAACGCGTGAGCTATTCAGTAGTACCTCGAACACACCATGACGCCCCTGGCCATTTTTATCCCGCACTAACTGCTGGGCTATGATGCCTCTCAGATTCATCGACAAATCAAACAAGAACTGTTCTTTCTGCTCTTTGGGAACAAGGTGCAAGATACGTTCTAGCGCCTGATTGGCATTATTTGCGTGCAGAGTTGCCATACAAAGGTGACCTGTTTCGGCAAACGTCATCGCGTACTCCATCGTCTCACGAGAGCGAATCTCGCCAATCAGAATCATATCGGGAGCCTGACGTAATGAGTTTTTCAAAGCGACTTCATAGCTTTCGGTATCTAAGCCGACCTCACGCTGGGTGACGATACATCCCTGATGCTCATGAACAAATTCTATCGGATCCTCGACCGTTAAAATATGCCCTGACTGGTTGGCGTTACGATAACCGGTCATCGCTGCCATGGTCGTCGACTTACCCGATCCCGTCGCGCCGACAACAAGAACTAAACCGCGCTTAGTCGTCGCCAAATCACGCAGTACATCCGGTAGCTGAAGCTCTTCAAAGGTTGGAATCTTGGTTTCAATGCGACGGATTACCGCCCCTGGAAGTTCTCGCTGATAAAAAGCTGAGACACGAAAGCGGCCAAAGTGGCGCACAATGGCAAAGTTAGCCTCTTTACTGGAATGAAACTCATGCTGACGCTCCCTATCCATCATCCCTTCAAGCAGTGAATTCACCACAGCATGAGAGAGCTTTTCGCCATGAGATCTGAGCTGACCATCAACACGGTAAAGGATCGGAGCACCAACTGTGATGTAAAGATCAGAAGACTTCTGATCTATCATCTGCTCGAGGAAAACATCTATATCCATATTCTCATTCCACCGAATTAAAACATCGGGCTTTCAACTTCAATCTTCTTCGCAACTTCTTGCGCATCAACCAGCCCCTGAGCAATCAGCTGCTTGGCGTTTTGCTCCATAGTCTGCATTCCATGTGCTGCGCCCGTCTGAATCACAGAGAACATCTGTGCCACTTTATCTTCACGAATAAGGTTACGAATAGCCGGTGTAGCCATCATGATTTCATGACAAGCGGTACGCCCGCCTCCAATACGCTTGAGCAGCTTCTGAGCAATCACCGCCCGCAATGACTCAGACAGCATTGATCGCACCATCTCCTTATCACTACCCGGGAAGACATCAATAATACGGTCAATGGTCTTGGCTGCAGAACTTGTGTGCAGAGTACCAAACACCAAATGACCGGTTTCAGCGGCGGTAAGGGCTAAACTAATGGTCTCTTTGTCACGTAACTCACCTACCAGAATCACATCAGGATCTTCACGGAGGGCGCTGCGCAAAGCATTATTAAAGTTATGGGTGTCGCGATGTACTTCTCGCTGGTTAATCAGACACTTATTATTGTTGTGAACAAATTCAATTGGGTCTTCAATGGTCAGAATATGCTTATTGTGATTACGATTAATATAATCGACCATTGCCGCGAGTGTGGTTGATTTACCTGACCCCGTAGGCCCTGTGACCAGCACTAAGCCTTTCTCCATATTGGCAATATTTTCAAATATCTGCGGAGCTTCTAACTGCTCTAATGTTGGAATATCTACTGGAATGGTACGAAACACCGCCGCACAGCCACGGGCCTGATTAAACGCGTTGACACGGAAACGCCCCACATCTGGCAGTTCAAAAGAAAAGTCCACTTCAAGACGTTCTTCAAACTCACTGCGCTGGGCATCATTCATAATATCAAAGACCAAACGATGTACATCAGCATGGCTAAAAGCAGGCACGCCGAGCTTTCTCACTTCACCATCTATCCTTACCATTGGAGATACTCCCGCAGAAAGATGTAGATCTGAAGCATTATGCTTTACACTAAAATCCAGTAATTCAGCGATATCCATTTAAAATCCTTAAGTAAAATCTGCTATGACTAGTATTCAACAAAATATTGAACAGATCACCTCACAGATTGAGGTCGCACAACAAAAGTGTGGACGCGGTCGGGGCTCAGTGCAACTTCTCGCAGTAAGTAAGACTAAGCCTATCGAAGCAATTCTAGAAGCGGCACAAGCAGGGCAAACCGCATTCGGCGAAAACTATGTTCAGGAAGGAGCGAATAAAGTTATCCATTTCGCGCAACATCATCCTGAACTAAACCTTGAATGGCACTTTATTGGTCCTATCCAGTCAAATAAATCACGCCATGTCGCAGAGAATTTCGCCTGGGTCCACACGGTTGATCGAGCCAAAATTGCCCAACGCCTCAACGACCAGCGCCCTCAAGGGCTAGAGCCTATTCAGGTGCTGATTCAGGTTAATACCAGTGGTGAGTCTTCTAAATCCGGTATTGATAATGAAGAAATCTTTGCTATCGCGGAGTTGATTTCTTCTCTACCAAACCTCACTTTAAGAGGATTGATGTCAATTCCGGCTAATGTTTCAGACTACCAGTCGCAATTGGCAGCATTTACTCAACTAGCACAGCTAAAAGATAAACTTGCACAGCAGTTCCCTGAACAGAACATAGATACACTATCAATGGGAATGAGTGGTGACATGGATGCAGCCATTGAAGCTGGCAGCACTATGGTTCGTATTGGTACCGCGATTTTTGGCGCGCGTGATTACAGTAACAAAGCATAAATTGTTGAAAGGATACAAACACTAATGGAACACAAGAAGATTGCCTTTATTGGCGCTGGCAACATGGTTAAAGCCATTGTGTCTGGCTTAGTCGCGGATGGCTACCCAGCGGAACTTATCACAGCTACAGCACCATCAGAGACGCGCCGCTTACCATTAGAGCAAGACTACGGTATCCAGACCACCAGCGACAATTTATCCGCAGCCCAGCAAGCTGACGTGGTGGTGTTGTCAGTTAAACCTCAAATGATGGAAGAGGTCTGCCGACCACTACAAAACATCGACTTTACAGGTAAGTTAGTCATTTCTATTGCAGCGGGTATCCATTGCTCACGCTTAAACGAGATGCTTGGCTGTGAACTTAACATCGTAAGAGTGATGCCGAATACGCCATCGCAGTTAGGGTTAGGCATGAGCGGCCTGTTTGCTCCAGCGCAAGTGAGTGAACAAGACAAAACATTCGCCGCAGAGTTAATGCAAGCGGTTGGCAAAGTGTGCTGGGTTGAAAAAGAGTCTGGTATCAACAATGTCATTGCCGCAGCGGGTAGCGCACCGGCTTACTTCTTCTTGTTTATGGAAGCGATGCAGGCAGAAGCCATCGCTCAAGGGTTTGATAAAGAGACTGCCCGCTTACTGGTTCAGCAATCCGCTCTCGGTGCGGCCAGCATGGTAGTAGGCAACCCTGATACTGAGTTATCAACCCTGCGTGAGAACGTGACATCCAAAGGGGGCACTACCGCAGAAGCCCTACGAACATTCAATCAGCATCAACTTTCAGATATAGTAGCCAAAGCTATGCAAGCTGCGGTTACCCGCGCTGAAGAGATGGAAAAACTGTTTTAATTACCAGAGCGACAACGCTCTAGAAAATAAGGGTTACCTATGAATTCAATGAGTTTTCTGATTTCCACCCTGTTTGATCTCTACATCATGGTGGTGATCTTACGTATCTGGTTGCAAGCTGCCCGTGCAGACTTTTACAACCCGTTTTCACAATTCATTGTAAAAGCTACTCAACCTGTCATCGCCCCACTTCGTCGCATGATTCCATCGATTGGCAGCCTGGATTTAGCGACTGTACTGTTCGCTTATCTACTTTGTGTACTCAAGTTTGTTGCTCTGGTACTCATCGCATCAAATGGCTCTGTCTCGTTTAGCGCTGACTTCCTATTCTTGGGTTTCTTGTCTCTACTAAAGGCGGCTGGCGGCCTACTATTCTGGGTACTCCTAATCCGTGCAATCCTGAGTTGGGTCAGCCAGGGTCGTAGCCCGATTGAATACGTATTCCACCAACTAACCGAGCCAATGCTAGCGCCAATCCGTCGCGTAATTCCAGCAATGGGCGGCTTTGATTTAAGTGTGTTAGTACTGTTTATTGCTCTACAATTCGCTAATTTCCTGATGGGCGATCTGATCGGTCCTATCTGGTATCAACTATAATGTCACATGCAGCTTGGTTTGATGGTGAAGATCTTGTTCTACGGCTCTACATTCAACCGAAAGCCAGTCGAGATAAGATTGTTGGTCAACACGGTGAGGAGCTCAAGGTTGCAATAACCGCTCCTCCTGTAGATGGTAAAGCTAACGCTCACCTCAGCAAATACCTAGCAAAGCAGTTCAAAGTGGCGAAAGGGTTAATAACAATCGAAAAAGGCGAACTGGGCAGACACAAACAGGTCAGGATCAGCTCACCGACACAAATTCCCAATGAGATACAAGCCATCATCTGATGGCTTTTTATTTATCACTTCAGAGTCTGAAGTGGGTTTAAAAGGAAGCATCATGAAAAAATGGATCACACTCGCGCTTATTAGCATGTTTGCCTTACCAAGTTGGGCAGGCCAATTCAAAACCATCAAAGACGTTGAAGTTCATTACTCTGCCTTCAACTCAACCTTCTTAACCGCACAAGTCGCACGCAGCTACAAACTAAAACGTAACGGCTACTCTGCGATTCTGAACATCAGTGTGTTAGATAATTCCCAAGCAGGAAAGCCGGCGATTACTGCCGACATCTCAGGCACGAGCAAGAACTTGATAGGTCAGACTCGTCAACTAAGCTTCCGTGAAGTAAAGGAGGGCGATGCGATTTACTATTTAGCTGAGTTCCCAATCACTGAAGAAGAGCAACTCACCTTCAATCTGGATGTTAATGCTGGCATTAAGGGCACAGGCAGATTACAGTTCACCCAGAAATTTTACGTAGAAGAGTAACGGCATTGTTCGCTACTCCAGTTAATCAAAGAGACAGATTCCAATGAGCAAGATTGTATTAGCGACAGGTAACCAGGGTAAGGTTCGCGAAATGGCAGACCTACTGTCTGATTTCGGCTTTGAAGTATTAGCGCAAAGCGAGTTCAACGTTTCCGAGGTTGCAGAAACTGGCACCACATTTATCGAAAATGCGATCATTAAAGCGCGCCATGCTGCAAAAGAGACGGGCCTGGCCGCTATTGCTGATGATTCTGGCTTAGAGGTCGACGCACTTAAAGGGGCTCCAGGGATTTACTCTGCCCGTTATGCTGGCGAAGGGGCAAGCGACCAACAGAACCTTGAGAAACTGCTTGAGGCGATGAAAGACGTTCCTGAAGAACAACGTAGCGCACGATTCCACTGTGTACTAGTGTTGATGCGTCATGACAACGATCCAACTCCTATTGTCTGTCATGGCAAATGGGAAGGCCGAATTCTGACGGAGGCTCAAGGTGAAAACGGCTTTGGCTATGATCCTGTTTTCTTTGTTCCAGAAGATAACTGCGCCTCAGCTCAATTAGAACCAGCGCGTAAGAAGCAACTCTCTCATCGCGGTAAAGCGCTTAAGCAGCTGTTTGCTACGCTGTCTGAACAACCGTTGTAATCGCAATCTATCAACGTTAGACAATGAACACATTGATCCCCCCCGCACTCAGTCTTTATGTACACATCCCATGGTGTGTACAAAAGTGTCCGTATTGCGACTTTAACTCTCATGCTCTTAAGGCCGACATTCCGGAGCAAGATTACATTGCAGCGCTGCTGCAGGACTTAGAGACCGACATTGAACGTTATCAGTTAAATGATAGCCCTCGTCCACTGCACTCAATTTTTATTGGCGGCGGCACACCGAGCCTAATCTCAGCCGAAGGCATTGCGACTTTGTTGCAAGGTATTGAAGCTCGCATTCCGTTTAAGTCTGATATCGAAATCACTATGGAGGCCAACCCTGGCACCATAGAAGCTGAACGTTTTGCAGGCTACCAGAGAGCTGGCGTGACTCGAATCTCGGTTGGCGTGCAAAGCTTCGAGCAACAGAAACTCGAAAGACTAGGTCGTATACACGGTCAGGATGAAGCCGTTAACGCAGCCAAGCTTGCTCATCAAATCGGTCTGAACAGTTTTAACCTTGATCTAATGCACGGCTTACCGGATCAATCGGTTGAGCAGGCACTGGCCGATCTCGACAAAGCGATCGAACTGGATCCACCACATCTCTCTTGGTATCAGCTAACGATCGAACCAAATACCATGTTTTACTACAAACAACCGACTCTGCCAGATGACGATGATTTGTGGGATATCTTTGAACAGGGGCATAAAAAGTTAGCAGATGCAGGCTACGTACAATACGAGATATCTGGCTATAGTAAGCCGGGTTATCAGTGCCAGCATAACCTCAACTACTGGCGATTTGGCGACTACTTGGGTATCGGCTGTGGCTCACACGGTAAATTAAGCTTTGCCGATGGGCGCATTGTCAGAACCACAAAGGTTAAGCACCCAAGAGGCTACCTGGCAGCCTTCGATAACATGGTTAAACCTTATCTCAGCGACGAAACTGAAGTTGATGATACAGACCGTCCATTCGAATTTTTTATGAATCGATTCAGGCTAATTGAAGCGTGCCCGAAGCAAGATTTTCTCGACACGACAGGTCTTGGCTTTACAGCAATCCAAGAGACGATTGATTGGGCTATTGAGATGGGCTACATCGACGAGAGTGACAGTCACTGGCAAATCACTAAGAAAGGAAAACTATTCCTCAATGACTTGCTAGAAGCGTTCATGGTGGATTAAAACGATATAAATATTAGTTATTTAGCTTAAAAATATCGAGTGCATCACCTTATAAAAATAATAACGAGTGAATTATCCCATGACGCCAAACATTAGTTTTGTGAATGATTATCATTTGATAACATCCTGCACGTTTTAGTAGTAACGTTAAGGAAAAACGATGAAAACGATAAAACTTTGTTTGGCTTTATTTTCTGTAATAGTTCTCTCGGGTTGTGTTAGCCCTATATCTTTGGAAGAACAAAGTCCAAATCCAAGTATTTCACACCAAGATAACATCGTTATCTCAGTTCTGGACAATCGAGCTCGGCTAATTGAAGAAGAAAAACCTAACCATTTTGTCGGCACTGCACATGGTTCATTCGGCATTCCTTTTGATTGGCATGTTGAACAAATACTTGCAACTGAAGATGGAGATAAGGACAAAAATTTAGCTCAGTTTATTGAACATCGTTTAACAACGGGCTTTAAAGAAAGTGGCTGGAGTGCTACGGAAGCGGGAGTCGAAAGCATCGACTCTGATGAAAAAGCATTAGAGATCTTGAAGTCCCATAACGCTGATAAATTACTCGTAATCAACATCAGAGAATGGTACTTCAGCATTAACCTAAACTGGGTAACCGCTTTCAACTTTGATACCGATTCAATAGTGAGCGTTTATGAGGTTCAAGATGGAAAAATCGTCGAGAAACGCTTTCAGGATCGCGACGTCATAGAAGAGAAAGCGGACGAGTCGCCACAAAATAATGTTCTGCGAGCCTACAGAGATCAGTTAGTCGAAATAGTAACTGACCCTGAAATCCAAGCCGCGTTAGAGAAATAGAAGAAAAAAAGCCGCATTCATGCGGCTTTTTTTAAAAAATCGATCGCCCAATACGCTCTGCTAATAGTTCCAGAGCTTTGGTACCTGCTAACGAGTTACCAGATGGATCTAACTCTGGAGACCAGACTGCAATCGTCATCTCGCCCGGAACGACAGCCATAATACCGCCACCGACACCGGATTTACCTGGCATACCGACCCGGTAGGCGAACTCACCAGCGCCATCATACAAACCACAGGTAGCCAACAAGGCGTTTAACTGCTTAGTCTGGGTTGGAGTAATCACTGGCTTGCCAGTTTGAACTGACGCCCCCTTGTTCGCTAAGTAGCTGAAAGTTTTTGCCAGATCGACACAGCTCATCTTAAGCGCGCAGGCGTGGAAGTAATTGTTGAGTACCGGAATAACATCGTTCTCAAAATTGCCAAATGAGCGCATCAGGTATGCAATGGCTGCATTGCGGTCGCTGTGCATCATCTCAGACGCGGCAACAATCTTGTCATAGCAGATATGCGTATCGCCCGATAACTGACGTACAAACTCAAGCAGACGCTGACGAGGAGCAGATAAGCGGCTATTAAGCAGATCCGCAACAACAATCGCACCCGCATTGATAAACGGATTACGCGGAATGCCCTGCTCCATTTCAAGCTGAATCAGCGAGTTGAATGCCTGACCAGAAGGCTCTTTACCCACCCTTGCCCAGATTTCCTCTGGTTTATACAGGCACATAGCCAGCGTTAAACTCAGTGCTTTCGAAATAGATTGAATTGAGAATGCTTCATCAGCATCCCCTGCTTTAATCACTTCTCCCTGATTGGTAAAGACCGCAATCCCCAGTTTAGTAGCAGGTACTTTAGCTAATGCAGGAATGTAATCAGCGACTTTACCCTGACCAATAAGAGGGCGAACCTCAGCGAGGATTTCGGTTAAGATTTCTTGTGTCGGTTTCATCAGCAACCTTTAAAATCAATTAGTTATTATTATTTTCTTATAGGGTCAAAAAAGCCAACACATCAATGTTGGCTTTTTAAATCTCTTCACGTCAGCGTTAGCGACTCTCTATGTAGTCGATAACGTTGGGCGATTATTTTACGCGCTTGTACTTAATATCCCAAACGCCATGACCTAAACGGTGACCACGTGCTTCAAATTTTGTTAGCGGGCGCTCATCCGGGCGTGGGACGTAATCACCATCTTGAGCGATGTTGTCAAAACCAGGTGCCTGATTCATCACTTCAATCATATGCTCAGCGTAATTTTCCCAGTCCGTTGCCATATGGAAAATACCTTCACCATCAATAAGCTTCTGACGAACCATCTCAGCGAAATCTAGCTGAACGATACGGCGCTTGTGGTGACGCTTTTTATGCCATGGGTCTGGGAAGAACAGTTGTAGAGTTGCCAGGCTACTATCTGGGATCATGTTAGCAAACACTTCTACCGCGTCGTGACACATAACACGTAGGTTGGTAATGCCAGCCTCACGAGCATCAGACAGACACGCACCAACACCTGGGCTATGTACTTCGATACCGATAAAGTTCTTTTCAGGCGCGTTTTTCGCCATTTCAACAAGTGACGCACCCATACCAAAACCAATTTCTAGTACTACAGGGTTGTCGTTACCAAATACTTCTTTCCAGTCCAGAAGCTGTTCTTGGTAATCAATACCCATAGTTGGCCAACACTCATTCATCGCGTTTTCCTGACCCTTGGTCAGACGACCTTCGCGTCGAACAAAGCTGCGAACTTTGCGTATCAGTTTACCGTCTTCGTTGTACTCGTTAGTGGTCACTTCACTCATGATTTTGCCTGTCTAAAAATTGGTCTCGACTCAAAGGGATTGTGATTATCCAAAGAATTGCCACTGGTGCAAGTTTTTTAGCTAATTCCACACAGTTTATCGGTTGTACTTTACCCATAAACTATGGTGCAATTTTGTCAGATTAGATAACAAAATAGACAGAGCAAGTCGTGACCCCTTTCGCCAACGCCATTCTTGAATGGTATGACAACTATGGACGTAAGAGCCTACCCTGGCAGCAAAACAAAAGCGCCTATAGCGTTTGGCTGTCAGAAATCATGTTGCAACAAACCCAAGTTGCAACTGTGATTCCCTATTACCAACGCTTTCTGGAACGCTTTCCAACCGTGATTGATCTTGCCAATGCAGAGCAAGATGAGGTGTTACACCTATGGACAGGCCTTGGCTACTACGCCCGAGCGCGAAACCTACATAAAGCCGCTAAAGTTGTAGCCGAGCAGTATGGTGGCGAGTTCCCTCTTAATATTGAAGAGATGAACGCACTACCTGGTATTGGTCGTTCTACTGCTGCCGCCATTCTCTCTTCGGTATACAAACAGCCACACGCTATTTTAGATGGCAATGTTAAGCGAACCTTAGCTCGCAGCTTTGCGGTAGAAGGCTGGCCGGGGCAGAAAAAAGTTGAGAATCAACTGTGGCAATATGCACAAGAGCACACTCCTTCGGTTGATGTCGACAAATACAACCAGGCTATGATGGATATGGGTGCCATAGTCTGTACTCGCAGCAAGCCTAAGTGCACTCTGTGCCCGGTCGAGTCTTACTGTGTTGCCAAAAAGCAGGGCAACCCACTCGACTACCCAGGTAAGAAACCTAAGAAAGAGAAACCAGTCAAACAAGCTTGGTTTGTTATGCTGCACCACAACAATCGCGTCTGGCTAGAGCAACGCCCTCAATCGGGGATTTGGGGAGGACTGTTCTGTTTCCCTGAGAACAGTGATAGCCAAATCGCTCATCAACTAGATAGTCGTAACGTCACTGAGGCTACAATTAAAACGCAGACTCAGTTAATCGCATTTCGCCATACCTTTAGTCATTATCACCTCGATATCACGCCAATTTTGGTAGACCTATCAAAGCAACCCAATGTGGTAATGGAAGGAAGTAAAGGTCTTTGGTATAACTTATCGCAACCTGAAGAGATCGGTTTAGCTGCTCCAGTCAAACAATTACTGGAAAGCCTGCCTTTTGAGCTTCAAAGTTAATCATATTTTAAGGAGTCGTTATGAGCCGCACTGTATTTTGTGCTCGACTACAAAAAGAAGCTGATGGTCTTGATTTTCAGCTTTATCCTGGTGAGCTAGGAAAACGTATTTTTGATAATATCTCTAAAGAAGCGTGGGCGGAGTGGCAACACAAACAGACCATGCTGATCAATGAAAAAAAACTCAATATGATGGATCCTGAACATCGTAAGTTGATCGAAACAGAAATGGTTAACTTCCTGTTTGAAGGTAAAGAAGTCCATATTGAAGGCTACACTCCACCAAGCGAGTAATTCAAGCCTGATTCGAGATAGAGAAAATGACATCATTGCCCGCAGTGATGTCATTTTTTTAGGAGATATATGAAGAAGTTAGCGTATTTTTTGCTTGCTATGTTATTGACTGGCTGCAGTAGAGAATTTGTTGAAAGCCTATATGATGTCAATTATGAGCCAACCAACCGATTTGCCAGAAATTTAGCTCAGCTACCCGGTCAGTTTGAAAAAGATACCGATGCGTTAGATGCATTAATCAACAGCTTCTCAGGTAATATCGAAAAACGCTGGGGACGAAGCGAGATTAAGTTCGCAGGCAAAAGCAACTACGTTAAGTACATAGACAACTATCTCAGCCGTTCAGAAGTCAACTTCGATAAAGGTCTGATTACCATTGAAACCGTCTCTCCAACGGATCCTAAAGCACACCTGAAAAACGCTATCATCACCACTTTGCTGACACCCGATGATCCAGCAAACGTCGATCTGTTTTCATCAAAAGAGATCACTTTAGAAGGCCAGCCTTTCCTCTATCGACAGGTTGTCGATCAGGATAACAAACCGATTCAATGGTCATGGCGCGCTAATCGCTTTGCCGATTACCTGATTGCCAACAAACTCAAAGTCAAAGATGTCGACTTCAAAAAAGCCTATTACGTCGAAATCCCGATGGTCGAGGAACAATTCGAAATCCGTAGTTATAAATACGCTGATATCGTGCAACGTGCATCGCGTAAATATGACATCCCTGAAGATCTCATCTATGCAATTATAAAAACCGAAAGCAGCTTTAACCCTTACGCTGTGAGCTGGGCCAATGCTTATGGACTGATGCAGGTCGTGCCGAAAACAGCGGGCAAAGATGTATTTAAGCTAGTTAAGAAGCGCTCCGGTCAGCCGACTCCTGAGTATCTATTTAACCCAGAGAATAATATCGATACAGGTACCGCCTACTTCTACATCCTGAAAAATCGTTACCTCAAAGACGTCAGTCATCCAACGTCGCTCGAATACAGCATGATTTCGGCCTACAACGGTGGTACGGGCGGTGTACTCAACACCTTCAACCGTAATGACCGTAAACGGGCGATGCACGATCTCAATTCGCTACAGCCAAATCAGGTTTATTGGGCATTGACCAAAAAGCACCCGAACGCAGAAGCCCGCCGTTACTTAGAAAAAGTTACCAAATTCAAAAAGGATTTTAACTCAGGTAAAACATAATCATTAAAAACGGCTAAATAATCGGCACTTAACCACTTTTTTGCATTTTTTTCTAAAAACAAGTTGACGGCAAGAGCGAAAATCCGTTTAATAGCGCTCCGTCGCCCGGATAGCTCAGTCGGTAGAGCAGAGGATTGAAAATCCTCGTGTCGGTGGTTCGATTCCGCCTCCGGGCACCACAATTTGATTTGTTGGTGTCTTAACAAAAAGTTTTTACACGAACAAAAGCACAAAGAATATAGTGTGCCGACTTAGCTCAGTAGGTAGAGCAACTGACTTGTAATCAGTAGGTCACCAGTTCGATTCCGGTAGTCGGCACCATTCTTTTGCCTCGATAGCTCAGTCGGTAGAGCAGAGGATTGAAAATCCTCGTGTCGGTGGTTCGATTCCGCCTCGAGGCACCATTATTTGGTGCTTAACAAATAATGGTCTGAAATGACCTGTTGTTGACACAAATAATTCCCCCTTAGTTCAGTTGGTAGAACGGCGGACTGTTAATCCGTATGTCGCAGGTTCGAGTCCCGCAGGGGGAGCCATATTAGAAAAAGCCTCATCACACGATGAGGCTTTTTCGTATCTAATGCTCCTGCTTTGTTCCAAAGCAATGTCTCAGCCGAAGCGTCGGACCGTCCTAGCCGGCCGCGTTGAGTTCCGCAGGGGGAGCCATATTAAAGAAAGCCTCATCACACGATGAGGCTTTTTCGTATCTAATGCTCCTGCTTTGCTCCAAAGAAAGCTTCTGTCTTCCCCCTCTCTCCTAGTCAGCTTCGGCTTCTACAATCATCTCCAAATCCCAATATTTGTTCTTACTTGTCACATTTCGACACACCCGACTTATCAAACCTAGTGACTTTTTTTAAGTGCGAAATATATTTCAAGCCTAAGCATACAAATGTTTAACCTGTTCTAAACTAAGATGACAAAACAAAGACAGTGACATTTTAATTACTACAACTGTCAAGAATGAATGATTTGCGAGCAATTTTATGAAACTAAAGACACAAGCTTATTTATTGTCGGGAATTATCCTCGTGGCCCTATTAGCTTTAACGGCTACCGGGCTATGGACGTTACGAGTTGCCAGCAACTTCGACAACAAAGAACGAGTTACCGAACTGTTTAAGAGTGCCTATAGCATCTTAAGTGAAGTAGAAAAGATGGCTGCTGATGGCACTCTGCAAGAAGATCAAGCCAAAGCTCTCGCAACTCGCCTGCTGCGTAACAACATATACAAAGACAATGAATACGTTTATGTGGCCGATGAAAACATGACATTTATTGCGACGCCACTCGACCCTCAGTTACACGGAACCAGTTTCCACGACTTTAAAGATGGTAACGGCAACAGTGTTGGCCAGCTAATCCAAGATGTTTTGGGTCGTAAAACGGGTCAAATCGTCGAATACACCTGGACACAAAAACAGGCCGACGGCAGCATTGAGAGTAAACTATCTATAGCACAGAAATCACCAAAATGGGGCTGGGTTGTTGGTACTGGTATTGGTTTCAATGAGGTTAATGCCCGATTCTGGGCAACAGCACAATGGCAGCTAGTGCTATGTCTGGTTATCGCCGGAGCTATTCTGGCTGTGCTAATCCTATCTATTCGCCGAATGCTAACACTTTTAGGTGGTGAGCCTCAGGAAGTACGTCAGGCAGTGCAAGAAGTGGCAAATGGCACCATTCAGAGTTCATTCTCTTCTCAGGCACCACAAGGCAGCATCTACGAAGCAGTACAGCAGATGAGTAAATCACTTGCTCAACTGGTTGGAAACCTTGATGGTTCAATGCACGCTCTGCGTAATGAGCTAGTAAGCGTCGAAGATCGCTCAGCGGCAATTTCACAGCTAACAGATTCACAACAACAATCAACAGCAATGATTGCCACCGCTATGACGGAAATGGCTTCTTCAGCCAATAACGTGGCAGACTCTGCCAGCGATACTGCTCGCAACACAGAAGAAGCGGATAAACAGAGCCAGCACACCCAGCAGTTGATCCACAATACTGTCGATAATATCCAAGGGTTAGCAAGCCAGCTTGGCACAGCAAGTAAAGCCGTTGCCGATTTGGATAGCGATGTCCATAACATTGTAAAAGTACTGGATGTGATTGGTGATATTGCCGAACAAACCAACTTGCTCGCACTGAATGCTGCGATTGAGGCGGCACGTGCCGGTGAGCAAGGCCGAGGGTTTGCTGTCGTTGCAGACGAAGTTCGCAACCTTGCCGGACGAACCCAGGATAGCACCAAAGAGATCCAACAGATGATCAACAACCTTCAGCAAGGCTCTAAGAATGCCATCAATACTATGGAGATCTGTGCGGAAACGAGCGAAAACACCGTGGAAGAGTCACAAAATGCTTCGGCAGCGTTGCAACAGATTGTGGTTGCTCTTGAGTCTATCACCCAAATGAGTCATCAAATTGCGACAGCCGCCGCCGAACAGACCCAAGTAAGTGACGATATTTCTCAACGTATCAATATGATTGAAGAGAGTGGTAACCAACTAAGTAACGTTGTGACAGAGAGTCACAATAGTACTCAAAGCTTAACGCAATTAGCCAACGAGCTGGAAAATTGGGTAAGTAAGTTTACCGTTAAGCACTAAAAGAGCTTGGAGTTACAGAAAGCACGCCTATTCGCGTGCTTTTTTTGTTCTTTATCCGTAACTAATTGACACTATTTCTTGGATAACGCCTGTTGCTCCCTATACATTTCTTATCCAAAATGGATAAAAACAGCCCATTAAGTATAGAAAAACAACAAACGATATTTTTTTTGCATTTTCATGTTGACCTAAAGCACGAAAAGCCTTTTAATACACCTCGTCGCCCGGATAGCTCAGTCGGTAGAGCAGAGGATTGAAAATCCTCGTGTCGGTGGTTCGATTCCGCCTCCGGGCACCACAATTTAATAATTGTTGGTGCTTTGCACGAACAATGTAAAAAGAATATAGTGCGCCGACTTAGCTCAGTAGGTAGAGCAACTGACTTGTAATCAGTAGGTCACCAGTTCGATTCCGGTAGTCGGCACCATTCTTTTTAACGAATAATTCCCCCTTAGTTCAGTTGGTAGAACGGCGGACTGTTAATCCGTATGTCGCAGGTTCGAGTCCCGCAGGGGGAGCCACTTTTAGTGTGCCGACTTAGCTCAGTAGGTAGAGCAACTGACTTGTAATCAGTAGGTCACCAGTTCGATTCCGGTAGTCGGCACCATTTATTAGATTGAGAAGATAACTTCTTAATCAATAATTCCCCCTTAGTTCAGTTGGTAGAACGGCGGACTGTTAATCCGTATGTCGCAGGTTCGAGTCCCGCAGGGGGAGCCACTTTCAAGAAGCCAAGTCGAAAGACTTGGCTTTTTTCGTTTTTAACTGTGACTTACTTGTACCAAGTAAATATCTCAGAGCTAGCCGCCCGCGTTGAGTCCCGACAGGGGGCGGACGGCTAGTTGAGCCACTTTCAAGAAGCCAAAACTAGGCGTCCCCGACGAAAGACTTGGCTTTTTTCGTTTTTAACCGTTCCAACTAACACTCACAACCGCCTCAACTCTCAACTCTCGATTCTCAACTCTCGATTCTCGATTCTCGATTCTCGATTCTCCAACATATGCTGATGTGGCATAATTGAATATCCCTTCCTATATTTATTCCATAATATTAATAAGGAAATAGATATGGCTAGGAAGCACCTCTTTATTGTGGCGGCGGAAGTCTCTGCCGAACTCAATCGCGGCGTCCTTATCGCTAAGCAGTTACAACTTGTTGCCAGCAATGCACGAGCCCTCGCTCTCAGAGCTGGTGATAGTGCCGCTGGCTTCCACCCTATTACTGATTCTATCGATGGTTTAGTACGCCTGACTCTCACCACCTCCAGCTCAATCAATCAAAAGGCGCAGGAGCTCAGCAAAGTCGCGACTGCCGGGGCGCGAGCTTTGGAAGTGTTAAACCATTTCGAGTCTGTTTATCTGCGCGCCAAAGACGCTGCGTTTTTAAATAGTCTGGATCGCACCAGACAGCAGTGCCATCGCGAGTTTGAACAACTCAATTCCACTTTTTCTAAAGACTCTAAGCATCTGTATGCGCTGCTCAATAGCTTGTATAGCGAACTGCGGGTCGCTCGCATTATTTCCACCATGCTTAGCGTAGAAGCCTCTCAAGTAGAGGAACGCTTCAAGGATCAGCTCAATGCAATAGCAGATAGCGTTCAGGAGTTTGCAGAAGCTATTCGAGAGCACGTACTGCAATCCCTCAAACTATTCTCATTGTTCGATAAGGAAAATTATGCAATCAAAAGTTCTGTATAGAGATGATGAACACCGCTGGGTGATGTTTGCCAGGGATCCTCTAAAACCTGAAAAAATCATCGATACCAATCAGTACATGATCGTCAATAAGCAGCAAGCTATTCTACTTGACCCCGGAGGTATTGAGCTGTTTTCTTCGATGCTAAGCAGTGTCGTTAAAGAAGTACCGATCGATCACATAAAGTATCTTTTTGCCTCTCACCAAGACCCCGATATTATTTCATCGCTGGGGTTGTGGGACAAAGCCCTTCCCTCAGCTACCCTCTACTCTCCCTGGCTGTGGGAAGGGTTTATCCGACACTTTGGTATGGAGTCGATCTCATTCGCGCCTATCAAGGATGAGGGGGGCTGTTTGTCATTATCCGGGCTAGATATTCAATTTATCCCTGCCCACTATATGCACTCATCTGGTAACTTTTCTGTCTATGACCCGAAAGCAAAGATTCTGATGTCCGGTGACATTGGTGCTGCGCTAGACGCACCTGAGGCGCCATTCTTTGTCGAAGATTTTGAACAACACACGGCAAAAATGGAGTATTTCCATCGTCGCTGGATGCCCTCAAATAAAGCGAAACGGGCCTGGATAGATCAGGTTAGCCAACTCGACATTGACATGCTTTGTCCTCAGCATGGAGGCATCTTCAAAGGTGACAATGTTCAGCGCTTTTTAGATTGGCTAGATCAACTGGATGTGGGAATCGCGGTCAAGTAACTCACGACAGCAGATATAAAAAAACCAGTAGGCTCACACCTACTGGTTTATCAATCGTCGAACAAGATAGCTTAATTAAGCTTTTACGCCCTGCTGTTGGTTCAGCATCGCAACTTCAGCATCGAGAGCTTCAAGCTTAGACTTCATCTGCTCGCGGCAGGTGTTAGCTAACTCGCGAACATGCTCTTTACCGAATTCATCGACTTGCACTGGTGGTAGCATCTCAACAATCACATGGCCGTTGTTCCAGCGATTTAGCTTAATACCTGCAGTAGAGCTACATACGATTGGAATAATTGGTAGCTTCGCGCCGATAGCCGCATGGAAAGCACCCGTTTTAAAAGGCAGTAAACCGCGACCACGAGAACGTGTACCCTCTGGGAACATCCACACCGAGACGTCACTGTTGTTCATGCTATCAACCACTTGGTCAATGGTGCCTTTCGCCTTTGAGCGATTAGCACGGTCAATCAGAATATTACCAGTTAACCAGTAAAGCTGACCGAACAGCGGCATCCACGCCAGGCTCTTTTTACCCACAGTCACAACTTTCGGTGTTACTGCAGAAGAGACAGTGAAAAGGTCCCAGTTGTTCTGGTGGTTAGCAATATAGATATGCTGACCGCGCTCATAAGCATCTTCAGGAATACGCAGTTCTAGCTTGATGCCAAAAATACGCGACATCTTGCCAAACAGGCGACCAAAGGTAAAAACGTGCTTTGGGTTACGCGGGCTTAATAAACAGTAGCCGCAACCAAAAACAAACATAACAATTGCAAAAATCGCAACAGCCAATACACGTAATAGTGCAATCATTGTGGTTCTCCAAGATCAGCGAGGATCATTTCAATTGAGCCAGACTTTAACTGATCTGTCGTTCATAAAAAAGCCGAAACTCGCGTTTCGGCTTACAAGCGTTAGCTGATTTTATCTCTAATCGCGAAAACGTTCAATATTTGCGCCAAGAGCAGATAGCTTATCTTCAATTTTGTCGTAACCGCGGTCGATGTGGTAGATGCGGTCAACGATAGTTTCACCGTTAGCAATACAGCCAGCAATCACTAAGCTCGCTGAAGCACGAAGATCCGTCGCCATAACCTGTGCACCGCTAAGTTCATCAACATCGCCACAGATAACTGTGTTGCCTTCGATTTCAGCTTTAGCGCCCATACGCATTAACTCAGGTACATGCATAAAGCGGTTTTCAAAGATGTTTTCAGTAATAACACCACCGCCCTTCGCCATCAGGTTAAGCAAGGTGAACTGAGCCTGCATATCGGTAGGGAAACCAGGGTGAGGTGCTGTGCGAATTGTTACCGCTTTAAGTTCACGGTCAGTCATATCGACAGAGATCCAGTCTTCACCCGTTTCAACTGCCGCGCCTGCTTCTTCTAACTTAGCCAGTACCGCTTCAAGAAGGTGTGCTTTAGTGTTACGACACGTCACTTTACCGCCTGAAACCGCCGCAGCAACAAGGAAAGTACCTGTTTCAATACGGTCAGCCACTACAGAGTGCTTACCGCCACCAAGACGCTCTACACCTTCAATAGTAATCGTATCTGTACCTGCACCAGAGATTTTAGCCCCAAGTTTGTTGAGGAAATCTGCGGTATCAACAATCTCTGGCTCACGCGCTGCGTTATCAAGAACCGTAGTACCTTCCGCCAGAGTTGCTGCACACATAATAGTAATGGTTGCGCCAACACTCACTTTATCCATCACAATGTGAGCACCTTTAAGACGCCCGTCAACGTTAGCTTTAACGTAACCGTCTTCTAAGGTAATTGTGGCACCTAGCTGCTCTAAGCCATGAATATGTAGGTCTACTGGGCGAGCACCAATAGCACAGCCACCCGGTAGTGACACCTGACCTTGACCAAAACGGGCAACCAACGGACCTAAAGCCCAGATTGATGCACGCATTGTTTTCACCAGGTCATAAGGCGCGCAGTACTCATTGATGCTGCTAGGATCAACATGCACAGAGCCGTTACGCTCGACTTTTGCACCAAGACGCTCCAGTAGCTCCATCGTGGTGTCGATATCACGCAAGCGTGGTACGTTTGCTACTTCAACAGGCTCTTCAGCCAGAATAGAAGCAAACAAAATTGGTAGTGCAGCGTTTTTGGCACCAGAAATGGTTACTTCACCTACTAGAGGCTTTTTTGAACCTGTAACTCGAAACTTTTCCATTTTAAAACCTTACAGTGACATCAACTTCTTATCACGAGCCCACTCCTCAGGAGTGTAAGCTTTAATAGAAACTGCGTGGATGTCATTTCGTTGGATATATTCCATCAGTGGTGCATAAATTAGCTGTTGTTTTTTAACGCGACTCATTCCGTCGAAGCAAGCATCAACAGCAACGACTTCATAATGACTGCCTTCGCCTTTGACGTGCAGCTCTTCTAGATTCAGTGCTTCGTTTAAAATCTGTTGTACTTTTGCGCTATCCACAATTCACCCCTGTAGTATTCTTTAAATGCCCAGCAACGACTTGTTCTACGTTGCTTAGCTGAAACAATGTGCGCAATTCAGTCGGCACGAAACTGAGCATTATATGACAGTTTTGTTTTTTTGCATTCTCTAATAGATGAATTAGCATCACCATTCCTGCTGAGTCGATACGCTCAACGGCTTTTAATGATAACTCCATCTCATTTTGAGTCGGCTTGAACGCCTGCAGTTCAGTCCAGAGAGCAGGCACAGTGTCTCTGTCCAGAGGTCCACTTAAGGCACACTGATGCTCGCTATTAACTTGCCATTGAGGATGTGTCATTTAGCGGCACTCTCAAATCGAATCGCTTGTTTTGAAAGCGCTTCGAGCTCTTCTGCTACTGCCGCAATACCTTCTTGGCGTAGTTTAGTGCTCCACTCAGACTGTTTACTCGATAGCAAACTAATGCCCTCAGCAATCATGTCAAACACTTGCCATTCACCACTCTTTTTATCTCTGCGCAATTTGAACTCCAGCTTAATGTTGGGTCTTGGCGCATCAACAATATCCACTTTTACGCTAGTGATGTTTTTATTGGCACTACGTTTTGTTTCAGGACCAAATTCAATCGTCTGGTCAGTGTACTGAGTCAGAACCTGAGCATATGAACTGATTAAGTAAGCACGAAATGCAACGATGAACTGACTTACATCCTCGCGTTTTGCGCCTTTCAGGTTTGGCCCGAGTAGTTTAAGTGCTGCATATTTCTCGTTGACGAAAGGCATCAGCTCTTCTTCAACAATCACTTTTAAATAATCCGGATCCTGATGAATCTTATCTTGCTCAGCTTTAAGTCGTTCAAAGGCTTGCTCAGAAACTTGCTTCATCATTTCATACGGCTGAGTCTTATCAATTTCAGCCGCTGTCACATTAAATGCGACAAAAAACGTAAGAAGAGTAAGTACTAACTTTCTAAACATCGTTATCTCCCTAATCTTCCGAACCACCAACGCTATACAGAACTTGTCCAATCAAGTCCTCTAGTACCAGCGCTGACTTGGTATCTTCAATATAGTCCCCTTCCACCAGCATCTGTTCATCGTCAAAAACAAAGCCTGGTGTTAAGCCAATATACTGCTCGCCGATAAGACCTGAGGTGAGGATTTTTACACTTGATGTCTCCGGGAACTGGTTGTAAGTGCTATTAATAGCCATAGTTACGACCGGTAGTAACGACTCACTATTTAGGTTTATCGCCGATACTCGACCAACAACCACACCGCCCACTTTGACAGGTGAACGAACTTTCAAGCTACCGATATTATCGAACTCAGCGTTGAGCGTATAAGTATCATTGGAGCCAAGCCCTTTCACGTCAGCGACTTGAAAAATCATCACCAGAATTGCGCAAATTCCAGCAAGAACGAAGCTGCCGACCCATAATTCAATCTTTCGAGTTTGTTGCATGATTAGTTCCCAAACATCAATGCGGTTAGTACGAAGTCTAGACCAAGTACTGCGAGAGAAGAGTGGACTACGGTGCGCGTTGTCGCACGACTAATACCTTCTGAAGTAGGTATCGCATCGTAGCCATTAAATAATGCTATCCAGGTAACCGTGATTGCGAACACGATGCTCTTAATCATGCTGTTACCAATATCCTGACCAAGCTCCACCGAAGCTTGCATCGCCGACCAGAAACTACCATGGTCAATGCCTTTCCAGTCAACACCCACCAACTGTCCGCCCCAGATACCGACTGCCATAAAGATCATTACCAGCAACGGCATTGAAATGACACCGGCCCAAAAACGGGGGGCAATGACACGTTTGAGTGGGTCAACGGCCATCATTTCCATACTGGAAAGCTGCTCTGTTGCTTTCATCAAGCCAATTTCTGCCGTGAGAGCAGAGCCTGCCCGGCCAGCGAATAGTAATGCGGTCACTACAGGACCTAACTCACGAAGCAGCGATAAAGCCACCATTTGCCCGAGAGCACCTTCAGCACCAAAATCAACCAGGATAACGTAGCCTTGTAAGCTAAGAACCATGCCGATAAAAAGGCCTGATAGCACAATGATGATCAACGATTGAACACCGACTGTGTATAGCTGTTTTATCAACAGTGGAAGATTCTTAATTGGCTGAGGTTTACTGGCCAAAGCACCAAATAACATCAGGCTTGCACGGCCAAAAGACTCTGTTACTGATAAGGCGCGACGGCCTACAGAAGCCACAAAATTTGCTAAGCCTGCCATTATGAGAAAAGCTCCTCAGCTAAAGGTTGAGACGGGTAACGAAACGGCACTGGACCATCAGCATCCCCCAGGAGGAACTGCTGCACTTGAGGATCTGGATTTGAACGCAGCTCTTCTGGTGACCCGTAAGCAATGACTTTGCCATTGGCTAAGATATAAACCCAATCAGCAATGCTCATCACCTCTGGCACATCATGAGACACCACGACAGAAGTGACACCCAGCGCCTGGTTAAGGTTTCGGATTAACTCAACCAACACCCCCATAGTAATAGGGTCCTGCCCAACGAAAGGTTCATCGTACATGATCAGATCAGGGTCGAGCGCTATAGCCCTGGCAAGAGCGGCTCGTCTTGCCATACCACCAGATAGCTCACTTGGCATTAAGGAGGCGGCACCGCGCAGTCCTACTGCTTCTAGCTTAAGTAAGACCAGTGTACGTATTAAAGACTCGTCCAAGTCGGTATGTTCACGCAAAGGAAATGCAACATTGTCGAAAACAGACAGATCGGTAAAAAGAGCACCGGACTGAAATAGCATGCTCATCTTTTTACGTTCTTGATAGAGTTTTTTACGACTCAGGGACGGGATATTATGGCCATCAAACCATATCTCGCCGCTTTCAGGATAGATTTGCCCGCCAATAAGACGTAACAATGTCGTTTTTCCTATCCCAGAAGGTCCCATAATCGCAGTGATTTTACCCTTAGGGACACGTAAGCTGACACCATCAAATATTTTGCGTTCTCCGCGAGAAAACATTAGCTGGTTAATTGTAACTAGGTCTTCGGATCCCATGCTGAACTCTTATACCTTCCCTTATGAATGGGCAATCATAAGCACATTCATTTACAATTTAAAGCACTGTTCGATTAATTGTGAGATCCGCGAATGTTCTCGCTAATCGGCATGACATCTGGCTTGCCTAATAAATTAGATAATTTGGTTAACAATTAATTGAACGAACCGCTTCCCTTTTAATAACCAAACCGTCAAAATTAACGGTTAAATTCTCTCGTTGTATATTGATTAGGAATCATCATGTTTGAAGCCGTTGCGTTTCTCGTTATTGGATTGGTCTTTTTGGTTTGGAGTGCAGATAAACTCGTCTTTGGCGCTGCTGCTTTAGCTCGAAATGTAGGGATTTCCCCACTGGTTATCGGCATGACCATTCTGGCAATGGGCTCTTCTGCACCGGAAATGATGGTTTCAGCAACAGCTGCACTTGATGGCAAAACAGATACGGCCGTGGGTAACGTACTTGGCTCCAACATTGCCAATATCGCATTAATCTTAGGTATTACCGCCCTGATTAAGCCGCTATCTATTAGTTCAGCGGTTTTACGACGCGAACTACCACTAATGATAGGTGTCACCATCCTGGCGGGTGTTTTACTGTGGGATAGCCATTTAGGTTTCTACGAAGGCATTCTGCTATTCGTACTTTTTGCAGCCTTCATCCTGACAATGTTACGCATTAGCCGCAATGAGAAGAAAAATGGCGATGTGCTGATAGAAGAACAAGAATCTGAAGTGCCAGAGGGCGTCAGCAACGGAAAAGCAGCCATGTGGGTTGTCATTGGTCTTATCGTTTTACCTTTAGCGGCTGATGTTCTGGTCGACAATGCAGTCATTATTGCTCAGTACTTTGGCATGAGCGACTTAGTGATCGGTTTGACGATTATTGCCGTCGGTACAAGTTTACCTGAGCTTGCTGCATCTTTAGCAGGCGTAATGAAAGGCGAAGATGATATGGCAGTTGGTAATATCATCGGTTCTAACGTGTTTAATATTCTTGCCGTAATGGGCATTCCTGGCATCCTCAACCCTTCGGTATTGAGTGAGTTCGCAATGGGTCGTGACTTCTGGGTAATGCTCGGCGTATCTCTGTTGTTAGTTGCAATGGCATTAGGCAAGTCTCGCAGCATCAACCGTTTCGAAGGTGCTGTGTTGTTTTGCTGTTTCATTGGCTACCAAGCTTACCTAATTATGAATATGACCGCTTAAGCGCGTTCCGGAGCCCTTTATGTTTGATTATCGTTCAGCAGCCCTAGAAGTTCTGCAAACAGAAGTAGAGGCACTCAAGCAACTAGATCAGTACATCAATGACGACTTTATCAATGCCTGTGAACTGATTCTGGCGAATAAAGACGGCAAAGTTGTCGTGATGGGGATGGGTAAATCTGGTCACATCGGTAATAAAATTGCCGCGACCTTAGCGAGTACCGGTACATCTTCATTCTTTGTTCACCCTGGTGAAGCTGCGCACGGCGATCTTGGTATGATCGAGCCAGGAGATGTCGTTCTTGCTATTTCTAACTCAGGTGAGTCTTCTGAAATTTTGGGTCTGTTCCCTGTATTAAAACGACTCAACATTAAGATTATTAGTATGACTGGCAAACCTAAGTCGAATATGGCTAAGCTGTCAGACATCCACTTGCAAATCACTGTACCGAAAGAGGCCTGCCCGATTCAGCTTGCGCCAACGTCAAGCACTACCGCGACTCTGGTCATGGGTGATGCTCTGGCTATGGCACTGATGCAGGCACGCGGCTTTACCGCGGAAGATTTTGCGATGTCACACCCAGGCGGTGCTCTAGGTCGTAAACTGCTGCTAAAACTTGCAGATATCATGCACACTGGCGATAGCCTACCTCTAGTGACACCAAGTACCGTAGTGCGTGACGCGCTATTGGAAATTAGTCAGAAAGGCCTTGGCATGACTGCGGTAGTCGATGACCACCAGCAGTTGATCGGTATTTTTACCGATGGTGACCTACGCCGAATTCTTGATAAGCGTATCGATATTCATACCGCATTGATTGGTGACGTGATGACAGTGAATCCGACCACTGCAGAACCAAATATGCTTGCCGCTGAAGGTCTTAACCTAATGCAAGACAAGAGCATCAATGGTTTAGTGTTGTGTGAAGAAGGTAAAGTTGTCGGCGCACTGAACATGCATGATTTATTAAAAGCCGGAGTGATGTAATGTCAGAAATGATTGAAACTTTATATCAACCAGTGGAACAATCCACATTAGAAATTGCCAAACAAATTAAGTTGCTTATTTGCGATGTTGATGGCGTATTTTCTGACGGTCTGATTTACATGGGCAATGACGGTGAAGAGCTTAAAACGTTTCATACCCGAGACGGCTATGGCGTAAAATCATTAATGAACGCAGGAATCGAAATTGCGATCATTACTGGCCGCCGCTCTCAGATCGTAGAAAATCGTATGAAAGCACTGGGCATTTCGCTGATTTATCAAGGTCAAGACGACAAAGTAAAAGCATATCAGGATATTTGCGATAAACTCAGTATCTCGCCACAGCACACTGGCTATATTGGTGACGACCTAATCGACTGGCCTGTAATGGAACAGGTTGCTCTTAAGGTTTGTGTCGCAGATGGACACCCGCTACTGGCAAAAAGAGCAAACTATGTCACCTCAATCAAAGGTGGTCATGGTGCAGTAAGAGAAGTTTGTGACCTCATTCTTCAAGCACGAAACGAACTAGATGTTCACAAAGGTCTAAGTATATGAGTCTTTCTCGTATTGGCTATCTAATTCTGACTTTCATAATATGCTGGTCTGCTTACTATCTTTTCGACCAACAGCAGGGTTATGATATTCAGGTTGAGCCAGATACCGAGCTGCCGATGTTTAGCGGAAAAGGCTTAGAAAATACCTCTTATACAGAAAGTGGTATTCGCAGCTACGTTATTACATCGGTCAATCTTGACCACTATGCAAAAAGTGGTGACACAATTTTTAACCAGCCTGTTCTCAAGGTTTACAAAGAAGGAACCACTCAAGAGTGGGAAATTACCGCTGAACGTGGCGTTTTAACTCAAGAGCATGTATTAACGCTCTACGAAAACGTCCTCGCGACCAATTTGTTGCCAGAATCAGGTTTTGACACCTTGTCCACCGATATTATGAATATCCAGTTGGACAGCAGAGACTTTTGGGCAGACAACCAAGTCATTATGGTTGGCCCTCAATTTGAAACAGTAGGACAAGCGATGACAGGCAATTTTGCCGACAATCACGCGACCCTATACAAGCACGTACAAGGTAGATATGAAACTCTCACACCTTAGTCTGATTTCTTGTTTATTTCTGTCTAGCCAAGCATTGGCGCTATCTACAGACCAGGAACAGCCAGTTTATATCGACTCAGATAGTCAACAGCTCGATATGCAGAGCAACAAAGTGACCTTTATCGGTGATGTTAAGTTGAAACAGGGCAGTATCAACATTAACGCCGACAAAGTGATTGTGACTCGTGACCCGAAAGATGGCTCTATCCAAGAGATTGAAGGATACGGTGATTTGGCGACCTTTTCCCAGCTCACCGATGACGGTAAGACACTGTATGGCGAAGCCAAAGAACTGTATTACGTGATGGTAGATGACCAACTAACCATGATTGATCAGGCAATGCTATCGCAAGATGACAGCGTGATTCGTGGTACCAAGATCCGTTATAAAATCTCATCTCAAAAGCTGATTGCTGATGGTAAAGACAAGGGCGACCGCGTTTCTACCGTTCTACAGCCACAAGCAGTACAAGAATAGTTATGGCAATACTTAAAGCTGAGCACTTAGCTAAAACCTACGGCAGTCGAACCGTTGTAACCGATGTAAGTCTGCAAGTTGAATCAGGCCAAATTGTCGGTCTACTTGGCCCAAATGGTGCAGGTAAAACAACGTCTTTCTATATGATTGTGGGCCTGGTTGCACGCGATCAGGGCTCGATCACCATCGACGATAAAGACATCAGTATCCTTCCGATGCACAGCCGCTCACGTATGGGTATTGGCTACCTTCCGCAAGAAGCTTCGATTTTCCGTAAGCTGTCTGTAGAAGATAACATCATGGCGGTTCTTGAGACTCGTGAAGAGATGACTCGTGAAGAGCGTCAGGACAAGTTGGAAGATTTGTTGGAAGAATTCCACATTCAGCACATTCGTCACAGCGCTGGTATGGCATTATCAGGTGGTGAGCGTCGCCGAGTAGAAATTGCACGAGCACTTGCAGCTAATCCGCAATTTATCTTACTGGACGAACCTTTTGCTGGTGTTGACCCGATTTCGGTTATCGATATTAAAAAGATCATTGAACACCTGAGAGATCGTGGCCTAGGCGTTTTGATCACCGACCACAACGTTCGTGAAACACTCGATGTATGTGAAAAAGCATACATTGTAAGTCAGGGTCACCTGATTGCAGAAGGTACGCCTGAGCAAGTACTTAACAATGAACAAGTGAAACAAGTTTATCTCGGCGAACAATTCCGTCTATGATTAAAGGGAAGAACGGTAAGATTCTCCAGCATTAAGGCAAGCAATACTGAATGAAACCCTCATTACAACTCAAGCTAGGACAGCAGTTAGCGATGACTCCTCAATTGCAGCAAGCGATTCGTTTGTTGCAACTGTCAACGCTAGACCTTCAACAGGAAATTCAAGAAGCATTGGATTCAAACCCACTCCTAGAAGTGGAGGAAACCAATGACGAACCGACTGCTGAAGAGAATACTCGCAGTGAGGAAAAAGAGCCTACAGTAGAGCTTGCAGACAGCGCAGAGCCTGATGTTAAAGACAGCTCTGAACTGATTGAAAAGTCCGAAATCAGCAATGACCTTGAAATTGATACCACTTGGGACGACGTCTACAGCGCTAACACTGGTAGCACAGGCATCGCTCTCGATGATGACGCTCCGGTTTATCAAGGCGAAACCACTCAATCATTGCAAGACTACCTGATTTGGCAACTAGACCTGACGCCATTTAGCGAAACGGATCGAACCATCGCTTTAGCATTGATAGATGCCATTGATGACTATGGTTACTTAACCGTATCCACTGAAGACATTCTTGAAAGCTTCGACAACGAAGAAATTGAAATTGAAGAAATCGAAGCGGTGCGTAAGCGCATCCAGCAATTCGATCCATTAGGTGTAGCCTCAAATAACTTGCAAGACTGCCTATTACTTCAATTAGCGACTTACCCAGAAGATACACCTTGGCTAGCAGAAGCAAAGTTAGTACTTACTGACCACATTGACCAGTTAGGTAATCGTGATTACAAACTAATCATTAAAGAGACTAAGCTTAAAGAAGCGGAGCTGCGCGAAGCCCTCAAGCTAGTTCAACAGCTAGACCCAAGACCCGGTAGTCGCATCGCTTCTGAGCACGCAGAATACGTCATTCCAGATGTGTCTGTGTACAAAGATCACGGCAAATGGATTGTCACAATTAACCCAGACTCAGTACCCCGACTGAAAGTGAACCAGCAATACGCCGCATTAGGCAAAGGCAACAGCGCTGACAGTCAGTACATCCGCAGCAATTTGCAAGAAGCAAAATGGCTGATTAAAAGTTTAGAAAGTAGAAACGAGACTCTGCTCAAAGTTGCTAAGTGTATTGTTGAACATCAACGCGATTTCTTTGAGTATGGTGAAGAAGCCATGAAACCTATGGTGTTAAATGATGTGGCACTCGCTGTCGACATGCATGAATCCACCATATCCAGGGTAACAACGCAGAAATATATGCATACCCCTCGTGGCATTTTTGAATTGAAGTACTTCTTTTCAAGCCATGTCAGTACTGACAATGGCGGAGAATGCTCATCCACTGCAATCCGAGCACTCATTAAGAAGCTCGTCGCTGCCGAGAACAGTGCCAAGCCACTGAGTGATAGTAAGATTGCCGCTCTACTCGCTGACCAAGGGATTCAGGTCGCTAGACGAACAATTGCTAAATACCGAGAGTCATTAGGTATAGCCCCGTCAAGTCAGCGCAAACGCCTGTTATAGGGCCTAAAACCGAGAAGGAAAGTCTATGCAAATCAATATTAATGGCCACCACGTTGATCTCACCGATTCAATGCAAGACTATGTAAACGAAAAGTTTCAAAAGCTAGAACGCTTTTTTGACCACATAAACAGCGTCCATGTTGTATTAAAAGTTGAAAAACTACGTCAAATCGCTGAAGCTACCCTTCACGTAAACCAAGGCGAAATTCATGCCTCATCTGACGATGAAAACATGTATGCCGCCATTGATTCCCTGGTCGACAAACTTGTTCGACAGCTAAACAAGCACAAAGAAAAGCTAAACGCCCACTAAAACCATGCAACTAAGCGAAATCCTTACATTGGACTGCACCAAAAGTGCGGTCCAATGTACTAGTAAAAAAAGAGCCCTTGAGATGATCAGTGAACTTGTCGCTGAGCAGACCGGGCAAAACTCAACCGAACTATTTGAATGCATGCTCAGCCGTGAGAAAGTGGGCAGTACTGGCATTGGAAATGGAATTGCCATTCCCCATGCTCGTATGCAGTCCAGTGACAAAGCCGTTGCGGTTTTACTGCAATGTGAATCTCCCGTCGAGTTTGATGCTATCGATAACCGCCCTGTAGACCTACTTTTTGCTCTACTTGTGCCAGACGCACAGTGTAAAGAGCACCTTAAAACCCTTTCTAGTATGGCAGAGCGTCTAAACGATAAGCAGATCCTGAAACAACTTCGTAAAGCTCAATCTGATCAAGAGCTGTACGATATTATGGTTAATCACTAATGCGTCTTATCGTTGTCAGCGGCCAATCAGGTGCAGGTAAAAGCGTAGCGCTACGAGTTCTCGAAGACTTAGGCTATTACTGCGTAGATAACTTACCGGTCGATTTGCTCGAAGTGTTCGTAAAAACCGTTCAATCCAGTAAGCAGAACGTCGCTGTCAGCATAGATATTCGTAACCTACCGACTGAGCCAAACCTTGTCGAAGATGTGTTAGCAGAGCTTAAACAAAGCTCAGATGTCAGTGTGCTGTTTCTGGATGCGAACAAAGAGACGTTACTCAAGCGCTACAGCGAAACGCGACGCATCCATCCACTGACACTAAGCCTGGAAAACACCTCTCTGGAACAAGCCATTGAGAAAGAGAGATGCATCCTGTCGCCACTAAAAGAACATGCGGATTTAGTGATCGATAGTAGCAACCAGTCTCTGCACGAACTGAGTGAAACGGTTCGTATGCGAGTGGAAGGTCGCGAGCGTAAAGATCTGGTGATGGTATTTCAGTCGTTTGGTTTCAAGTATGGCCTGCCAAGTGATGCCGACTACGTATTTGATGTGCGCTTCTTACCTAACCCGCATTGGGAACCGGATTTAAGGCCTCTTACCGGCCTGGATGCACCAATTAAGTCGTTCTTAGAAGGCCATCAAGAGGTGATGGAGTTAAAAGGTCAGATTCAGAAATTTATCGAAGACTGGCTGCCACTGTTAGAGAAAAACAATCGCAGTTATCTGACCGTCGCTATTGGCTGTACTGGTGGAAAACACCGCTCAGTCTACCTCACTCAACAGATTGGCGAATACTTTGCCCAAATGGGCCATCAGGTACAAATCCGCCATGCTTCATTAGAGAAAAACCATAAGGAATAGTTTATGCAGCAGCAAAGTCGTACTGTGTTAATTCAAAATCGTCTGGGGCTCCATGCCCGTGCTGCTGTAAAACTGGTTGAACTCGCCCAATCTTATGACGCTATTCTCACCATCCAGAACCATGAAGGCAAAGAAGCAACCGCTGATAGCGTAATGGGACTGCTGATGCTGGAGTCAGCTCAAGGTGAACACGTGACAATCAGCGCCGAAGGCAGCGATGCTCATCCAGCGCTTGAAGCAGTGTGTCATCTGATTGAAGATAAATTCGATGAAGATGAGTAATCGCCCAAATGGTCTAACTAATTGACCTTCCTTCACATTAACTTATTAAATCCGTCCTAAAATTCAGTTACTATTCACAGTATTGTAGGAATATAGAGTCAGGGGGAATCAATGGCAGAGCAAATAGAATTCGATCAAGCTCACCAGGCCCTGCAAGAAGTTACTGAAGCACTAGAAAATGGTCGCTTTGTCCATGTCCGTCGCCAACTACAGGACATGGAGCCAGAAGATATTGCCCATCTCTTAGAAGCATCACCGCGTAAAAGCCGTGAAGTACTTTGGCAGCTTACCGATCCAGAAGACTATGGTGAAATCCTCGATGAACTAAACGAGGATGTTAAAGATGATCTCGTGTCGAAAATGGCACCAGAGATGCTTGCGGAAGCAACCGAAGGCATGGAGACGGATGACGTCGCTTACGTACTTCGAAGCCTGCCTGATGACGTCTCAAGAGAAGTATTATCACAAATGGACGCTGCGGAGCGTCTATTAGTCGAGACCGCTCTTTCGTATCCAGAAGATACCGCTGGTAGCTTAATGAACACTGACGTAATCACCATCCGTGGTGATGTCGACGTTGATGTTGTTTTACGTTATCTGCGTATGAAAGGCGAACTGCCAGAGGCTACCGATGCGCTCTACGTCATTGATGAAGAGAGCCGCTTAATCGGTGAACTACCCATCACAACCCTCATTACCACTCAACCTGACGTCAAAGTCAGTGATGTAATGGAAGATGCGGATGAGGCTATTGAAGTCACCATGAGTGACTCAGACATTGCCAGCCTGTTCGAACGTCGTAACTGGGTTTCCGCTCCGGTTATTGATGACAAGCAGCACCTTGTCGGCCGTATCACCATCGATGACGTGGTTGATGTTATCCGTGAAGATGCCGAACACTCAATGATGAGTATGGCGGGTATGGATGATGACGAAGATACCTTCGCACCGGTAGTTAAATCAGCCCGCAAACGGAGTATCTGGCTAGGAGCGAACGTGCTTGCAGCACTGGCAGCAGCGTCTGTTTCTAACATGTTTGAAGCAACTCTCGACCAAATGGCTGCTATTGCGGTGTTGATGACCATTGTCCCTTCTATGGGTGGTGTTGCCGGTAACCAAACCGTCGCACTGGTGATTCGTGGTCTGGCGCTCGGTCATATCGGTGACTCCAACAAACGTGAGCTGCTTTTAAAAGAGGCGGCTATCGGTCTGCTCAACGGTATTATGTGGGCACTGATTATTGGTGGTATTGTCGTAGCCTGGAAAGGCAACTGGATGCTGGGTGGCATTATCTCTGCAGCCATGTTAACCAACTTGTTTGTCGCGGGCGTTGCTGGGGTAACCATCCCTATTCTGCTCAAGAAGATGAACATCGACCCTGCACTGGCGGGTGGTATGGCTTTAACCACGGTCACTGATGTGATTGGTCTTTCAGTCTTCCTTGGTTTAGCGACCATTATGATTTAATTCATCGCGACCACTGGTTATAAAAAAACGCAGCTCTATGAGCTGCGTTTTTATTTGGTCAACAATAAAGTTAGCCGTTGATATTAGGCCCAAGCCACTTCTCAGCTTCCAACATATCCCAACCCTTACGATCCGCGTAACTCTCAACCTGATCCTGCTGGATCTGTGCGATCGCAAAGTAACGAGAATCCGGATGCGAGAAATACCAACCTGAAACAGAAGCTCCTGGGTACATCGCGTAGCTCGATGTGAGTGTCATACCTATCGTCTCTTCTACATTCATCAGATCCCAAAGTGGGCCTTTCTCTGTATGTTCTGGACAAGCAGGGTAACCTGGCGCAGGACGTATTCCCTGATACTTCTCACGGATTAGCTCTTCATTAGATAGATTTTCATCCGCAGCGTATCCCCAGATCTCTTTACGTACTCGCTCATGCAGATACTCAGCAAAAGCCTCCGCCAGACGGTCAGCAACCGCCTGAATCATGATGGCGTTGTAGTCATCACCCTGAGCCTTATATTCATCAGCCAGTTCGCGCTCATTGATACCACCAGTCACCGCGAAAGCACCAATCCAATCTTTTTTGCCAGACGCTTTTGGCGCAATATAATCAGACAGACAATAGTTAAAGCCTTTTGGCTTCTCAGTCTGCTGACGTAAGTTATGCAGCACTTTAGCAACTTCAGTTCGCGATTCATCAGTATAGACTTCGATGTCATCACCAATGCTAGCTGCCGGGAACAAAGCACACATGCCTCGCGCCTGCATCAGGCCTTCTTTGTCAACACGATCAAGTAGTTCATTCGCGTCTTTGAAGAGTTGCTGAGCTTCTTCACCCACTTCTTCATGATCGAAAATCGCCGGATACTTACCCACCAGCGACCAGGTCATAAAGAACGGAGTCCAGTCGATGTATTGACGAAGAGTAGCAATATCAAAGTCATCAAACACATGCACACCCGGTTTTGCTGGTACAGGTGGCGTGTAATTATCCCAATCGATAGCGACTTTATTTGCTCGAGCCTGTTCAAGAGTGACAGGTTTAGTACGTGGTTTCTTACGGTTATGCTGATCACGAACACGGACATAGTCAGCATCTAATTTCTCGACAAAAGCAGGACGCAGTTCATCTGAAAGTAGCGAGGTACACACACCTACCGCGCGTGATGCGTTGTTTACGTACACCACTGGGTTCTTGTAGTTCTGCTCAATCTTAACCGCCGTATGAGCTTTAGATGTTGTTGCACCACCAATCAGTAGCGGCAAGTCAAAATCGAGGCGCTCCATCTCTTTAGCGACATGAACCATTTCGTCCAGCGATGGAGTAATCAGGCCTGAAAGACCGATAATATCGACGTTCTCTTCTTTTGCGACTTTCAGGATCTGCTCACACGGCACCATTACACCAAGATCGATAATCTCGTAGTTGTTACATTGCAGAACAACACCTACGATGTTTTTACCGATATCATGAACATCGCCTTTTACTGTCGCGAGCAGAATCTTACCGTTCGAGGAGCCAGCCTGTTTCTCTTTGTTGATGAAAGGTTCAAGGTGAGCAACAGCTTGTTTCATGACGCGAGCAGACTTAACCACCTGAGGTAAGAACATCTTACCTTCACCGAACAAGTCACCAACCACGTTCATACCATCCATCAGAGGTCCTTCAATGACCTCTAGTGGTTTAGATGCATTGACACGGGCTTCTTCAGTATCTTCGACGATAAATTCAGTAATACCTTTAACCAAAGCATGTTCTAAACGCTTTTCAACCGACCAAGTACGCCATTCAAGGGCTGAGGCATCCTCTTCTTTGCCAACACCTTTGCCTGCATATTCAGCAGCAATATCAAGCAGTCGCTCAGTACCGTCATCACGGCGGTTCAGCACCACATCTTCTACCGCTTCACGCAATTTGTCCGGTACGTTATCGTAAATCTCTAGCTGGCCAGCATTTACGATGCCCATATCCATACCATTCTTAAAACAGTGGTAGAGGAATACAGCGTGAATCGCTTCTCGGACGTAGTTGTTACCACGGAAAGAGAACGAAACGTTGGATACACCACCAGAAATCATCGCATAAGGAAGATCGCGCTTAATATCGGCTACTGCTTCAATGAAATCTACAGCGTAGTTGTTATGCTCTTCGATACCCGTTGCAACCGCAAAGATATTCGGGTCAAAGATGATGTCTTCAGGCGGGAAACCCACTTCATCAACAAGAATGTTGTAAGCGTTGGTACAAATTTCTAGTTTGCGTTCGCGAGTCTCTGCCTGACCGACCTCATCAAATGCCATCACAATCACTGCAGCACCATAACGGCGGATCAGTTTAGCTTGCTCGACAAACTTCTCTTTCCCCTCTTTGAGAGAGATTGAGTTCACAATGCCCTTGCCCTGAATACACTTAAGACCAGCTTCTATCACTTCCCACTTAGATGAGTCGACCATGATAGGCACTTTTGAAATCTCAGGCTCAGAAGCACACAGGTTAAGGAAACGCACCATACAGGCTTCTGCATCCAACATGCCTTCATCCATGTTGATATCGATGATTTGCGCACCGTTCTCAACCTGCTGACGTGCAACTTCTAATGCTTCATCATAAAGCTCTTCTTTGATGAGACGTTTGAAGCGAGCAGAACCCGTAACGTTAGTTCGCTCACCAACGTTAACGAACAGAGTTTCTTTCTCAATAGTCAGTGGCTCTAAACCAGACAGTCGACAAGCAACTGTCAGCTCTGGTAACGAACGTGGTTTAACACCTTCCACAGCATTAGCCATGTGGCGGATATGCTCTGGAGTCGTACCACAACAACCACCAATTAAGTTAAGGAAGCCGCTTTCTGCCCACTCTTTAACATGTACCGCCATATCTTCAGGAGACAGGTCATATTCACCGAATGCATTAGGTAAACCTGCATTCGGGTGAGTCGAAACAAACGACTCTGAGATACGTGAGAGTTCTTCAACGTATGGGCGCAGCTCGTCTGGACCGAGGGCACAGTTAAGACCAAATGAGATTGGATTTACGTGACGTAAAGAGTTGTAGAAAGCTTCTGTTGTCTGGCCTGACAGAGTACGACCAGATGCATCAGTGATGGTACCGGAGATCATGACTGGTAGCTCGACGCCAACTTCCTCAAAGACAGAATCTACGGCAAAGGCACACGCCTTAGCATTCAATGTATCGAAAATGGTTTCAATAAGAATAAGATCCGAACCACCTTTAATCAGCGCTCGAGTCGACTCAGAATAGGCCTCAACCAGCTCATCAAAGCTAACATTACGGTAGCCAGGATCATTTACATCAGGAGAAATAGAACAAGTACGGTTAGTAGGACCAAGCACACCTGCAACATAGCGAGGTTTATCTGGAGTCTTCGCTGTCCATTCGTCTGCTACTTCTCTTGCCAACTTAGCTGCGGCAAAGTTGATCTCTTCGCTAAGGCTTTCCATATCATAGTCAGCCATGGCGATTGTCGTCGCGTTAAAGGTATTGGTTTCAAGAATATCAGCGCCCGCTTCAAGGTAAGCTGCGTGAATATCTTTGATAAGCTTAGGCTGAGAAAGGACTAACAGGTCATTGTTGCCTTTTAAATCACAATGCCAGTCAGCAAAGCGCTCACCTCGGTAATCGTGCTCTTCGAGTTTGTAATCTTGGATCATGGTGCCCATACCACCATCGATCAATAAGATACGTTGCTTTAATTGAGCTTCAATCTGTTGCCTTACATTACTTCCCACGGTACAGCCTCATTCCTTTAATTATCTCTCCATCCTATCACAGTTATTAAAGGAGTCTAGACGTCTAAAAGATCAAATTGCTTACTTAGATATGACAAAAAGTGTTTGCTATTTAAACACAGTAGGCAGAAAATCCTCATTCATAATTTGTTACATACTGAGATTCCTAATGTCGGTCTATTACACTCTGTGCTTCTTATCTGCAGCTGCAATGTTGATTGCTTTTGTAAACAGCAAGATAGGTAAAATGCAAACCACAATCGCCATTACGGCTGGTTCGATGATGCTCTCCCTGCTTATCCTGATTGCTGGTCAGAATGACTGGTTCCAACTTACCGAAATCGCATCCAACACAGTCGCAAGCATTAACTTCGAAGATTTTTTGCTTAAGGGCATTCTGGGCTTCCTGCTATTTGCTGGCGGATTAGGCATCAAACTTCCTAACTTGAAAGACCAAAAGTGGGAAATCACCGTGCTTGCACTAGGTGCTACCCTGTTTTCGACCTTCTTTATCGGTTTTGGCCTGTACGGCTTCTGTCAGTTAATCGGTATTCAATTCGATCTCATTTACTGTCTACTGTTTGGCGCCCTGATTTCGCCAACCGACCCGATTGCTGTATTGGCGATTGTGAAAAAGCTCGACGCTCCAAAACGCATCTCGACTCAAATCGAAGGGGAGTCATTGTTTAATGATGGTTTTGGTTTAGTTATCTTCGTAACAATCTTCACCATCGCTTTCGGCACAGAAGCCCCAACCGTTGGCAGCGTTACGCTACTGTTCATGCAAGAAGCGATTGGCGGCATCGTCTACGGCTTTGCACTGGGATTAGTTTTCCACTATCTGATTAGCGCAACTGACGATCACTCGATGGAACTTCTGCTTACTATTGGTATTCCAACCGCTGGCTATGCGTTCGCTGAAGTCCTTCACGTATCAGGACCTCTGGCTATGGTTGTGTCAGGTATCATGATTGGCAACTGGACACGCTTCATCGGCTTCTCTAAAGAGAGTGAAGATCACCTCGACCACTTCTGGGAATTAGTAGATGAGTTCTTAAATGGTGTGTTATTCCTATTGATCGGTATGTCGATGCTGCTGTTCGAATTCCATAAGGAAGACTGGATTTTAATGGCGTTCTCCATTCCATTGGTACTATCAGCGCGCTATTTGAGTGTGTTTCTGTCTTACATCGGCTTCAAACGCTACCGCAAATACAACCCTTGGTCGGTCAACATCTTGACCTGGGGTGGTCTACGAGGCGGGTTAGCACTCGCTATGGCTCTATCCATTCCATCTGGCGTATGGGTTATTCAGGACAAGCTGATCGATGTAAAAGAGATTGTGCTGGTAATGACCTACTCAGTGGTGGTCTTTTCCATTCTTATTCAAGGCTCAACAATCACACCTATGATCGAAAAAGCTAAGCTTAAGCAAAAAGAGATGGATGAAGAGTCGAGTAAAGAGCAAGTGACTCAAGAATAGTCCCCTACGCAAATAAAAAAGGCAGCCATTTGGCTGCCTTTTTTAATCTGAAGTTAAAACTACTTCTGTACTACTTCGACCTTTTGTTGTTGCTTTTGCCAGCCTCTTCTTAGTCTCAGCAAAATGAAACTAGACAGAGCAACACAGAGAGTAATCACCGGAGCCGCCATCAATCCCGCTGTAATCAAGCGGTTGAGGTTTTCAGGTAGCATAGGAAGCAACATACCAAAAGAACATAACAGCAGCGTCCAAAGGATTGCACTCAACCATGAGAAGTAATGAAACTTGCTCACCTTGCTGGCTCTCATGCCCATCATCAAAGGTAGTAATGAACGCACTACCGGAATAAAGCGCGCACTGAACAAAGCAATTAAACCATGACGACCAAGCAAGGTATCAACCTGTGCCATGCGGTTAGCTGGTACAGCTTGCACCCAACCCTGCACTTTAGGTAACTGATTAAGTAGTCTCCCCTGCATGTAACCAGCCCAACTACCAAGTGCCGCACAAACACAGATAATCAGCAGGATAAGTATCGGGTCAAGTACACCTACCGCAGCTAAAGTACCCGATAGAACCACTACGCTATCACAAGGAAAAGGAGCGGCGGGAATAAAGCCACTTTCAAGAAATATCAAAGCACCGACTACACAATAGATCAGAAGCGCACTCTCTGGACTTTGTAAAACCGAGAAATCTTGACTCCATAGTGCGATAAATACAGAGAACATAGAGTCTAACATCGCCTATCCTTACTAGCTTGGTGTTAAGTATGCTCTGTTGTATCGCTGTTATTCACTCAGTACAAATTCAATAAGCTATCGTCAGGATTGATAAATATGAAAGGAGATAAAATGAAGTAAGGGCGAAAATAAAAAGTGCGTCAGTTACGAACGATACAATTGCGTCCTAGAGATTTAGCTTCATAAAGATAACCATCAACTCGTGCCAATACATCTTCCAAAGGAGTAGCAAGCTGAGTGAAAGATAAAGTGGTCATCCCCAGACTGATGGTAATTTTTAACGGCTGATCTTCATGGTAGATTTCCATAGCTTCGACTTCTCGTCTTAAGCGTTCAGCAATCTCGAAACCCAAACTACTATCAGTATTGGGGAGTACCAGACCAAATTCTTCTCCCCCTAAACGACCTACCACATCCATATTTCTGGTTGATTGCTGGATATGGCTCACCAAAGCAATGAGTACTTCATCCCCTGCCGCATGGCCAAACTGGTCATTCACCTGTTTAAAATGATCGATATCGAGCAGGACGACGGTCAACGGCGCTCGCCATCGAGCACAAGTACTAAGCGCTCTCTCTGTTTGCTCCTGAAAGCTGCGACGGTTAAATGCTCCGGTCAAAGCGTCGGTAGCAGCAAGTGTGCGCAGCTTATTTTCAAGGCTTTTACGTTCCTCAATGTCAGTAATAGACATAATAATCAAAGGTTGTTCGTCGAATGACAACTTACTAAACGCAAACTCAACCTGCCTAAAACGACCATCGGGAAGCAATAACATCAAATCACATGAGGCCGTCGGTACCCCTTCAGTCTGAGAGGCAACAAAACATAATCTGGACCTGAATAATTTGTGGCTATGAGAGGCAATAAACTCACTCGGATGACGGTGCACTACTTCAGACTTGGGCCGGTTGAGCAACCGGCAACTGAACTCATTAACCATTGTCACCTCAAGCTGAGGGTTACATATAATGATGCCGATTGGAGCGGCATTAACCAAGCCTTGTAATTGTTTAGTGACACGTTTTGAATGTTCGAACCTTTGTTGCTGCAACTCTTCCAATTTCTTTCGTAAGTAGATATCCCGAAATACCAGCAGCCAGGTATTTTGCGTCATATTGGTCAGCCGAACACGCATAATGTACTCGGTACCAGAGCAATGAATGTTGATGTCGGCACTCTTATTACCGCTGGTCTGGTAACCATTGATAAACGTTTTGAGTTCCGGCGAGCTGCGGACAATTTCTAATTCAAATATGTTAGAAAAGTTTGACTCCGATGTGAGCAGTGGCGGGTCAAAATTACCACTTCGAATATCTTTAACGTTTCCATGGCTATCTATCCATAAGCTCATGTCGGGTAGTGAATCGAGAATCAGGTTTAATGTGTGGTTGCGGTGGGTTAGCTCACTACAACTGATATCGAGCGACCGTTCCGTGATGGTGAGTTGCTCATCGAAATGCTGATAGCCTTCATCGACCAACTCTACCAGTTGCGTTAATTGTGAATCATCAGGGATCCCGTCAGGATAAATACGCCTCAGCTGTCTCTGGAGTAATCGATGCATACTACTTTTCCGAGAATGCAGTTATGGTCATCGTCTGATTATGAAGCTCTGAGTTATGTCTGTTATCTAAAGGCGCTATCTCCCCATATGAGTAAAAGCCACATAGCATAGTGTGCTCGCCCAACTCCTCTCTAACAGCGTCAACCTCATCATCAGCTAGCTGCTTCAATAACAATTTACGGCCAACACAGCTAATCAGCACAGCAAATTGTGGCGAGCTCTCAATATAGTCGCGGCAAACTTTAGCTGCATCTTGTGCACCATCAATTAATGAGTCGACATTAGCTCTCATTAATCTTGCAGTAACGCCATTAGGAATATACCCGGCGAATGTGATCGAACCAGACTCATCATCCGTTGCCAATAACGTTCTGACCAATTTAGTTTGTTTCTCTACATCAGTAATTTCGAGAGGAAACCTCAGCCCACTCGAAGGCAAATCATTAGTTAAGTCACCTAAATAGCTGTGATAAATCTCCAGTGCATTCTGATCATCCAGCTCGTAAAGCACATTGCCCTCAGATCGAGTAACTTTTCGCTCGATGCCAAATGCACACCACCCTCCTCTTGAACCATAACTCACCTGAAGAGCCTCACCATACAAACCGATAGCAACCACTAAGCCAGAGGCGCGTACGTTTTCTGTATATACTCTAGTCTGATTAAAGTTGACGCAATCTCCGGCTAAACCACCGGTAATCTTAACCTGCTCGGGTAACTCACTACGCAGACCATCCACAAGAAATGTACCGTCAACCTTGAGGCCATCACTAAGCACAAAAACATGTCGTAAATCTGGCTGCAATAAATCTCTCGCGAGTGCACTCCCCAAAGCTTTACATGCGCCTTGATACTCCGATAAATAGCGCACGGACTTACGCACAGATGTCTTTTCAAACTGGATAAAAGTAATGACGAGACAATCACTTAAAGCACCGTTATTACTGATCTCACCTGCAGTAGAACAACCAATAATATGAGATTTAGGATAATGGTTTTTTAGTACTTCAGAGGCATCTTCGCTAAGTGAACCAAATACCATTAGCAAAGTCTTGAAACTGTCTATTATTGACACTGAAGAGAGATCTAGTGGTTCATCAAAATCCCAAACTAACTGCTGTGTGTTCATAGAAACCTCCGACCATAAACTAAAGTTAGTTGTTTTTGCCTAAGTTGCCACTCTTGTTTGGTGAAGCTGGAGAGCTGGAGAGCTGGAGAGCTGGAGAGCTGGAGAGCTGGAGAGCTGGAGAGCTGGATTATTATCTCTCTTTAGGAACAAGTACTTTCAACACCTTTCGAATAAAAGGTTCTTTCACCATTCTGACCACACCCACCTCCAGAAGGACGAAGCCCGGTCCAGTTTTCCAGCAGCGAAGCGTTCCCGTTATCTCGAAGGACGAAGTCCGCTCTAAACTCTCGCAGGGCGAAGCCCGATCTCGGAGCGAAGCGTTCTATAGGACGCAGTCCGTTCTCGTTCTAAATGCAAAAAGCCCGTTGCGTTAGCAACGGGCTTCTAAAACGACGAAAGCCTAGTCGTAAGACTAGGCT
>Ga0209379_10000193_pt1 | contig 68941 bp, 60 predicted proteins | sample tdDd001_FD_187124 | JGI IMG/M metagenome (GOLD analysis project Ga0209379, IMG submission 187124) | Marine sediment microbial communities from the Atlantic coast under amendment with organic carbon and nitrate - tdDd00.1 (SPAdes)... | ecosystem: Environmental > Aquatic > Marine > Coastal >... | reverse complement strand
ACAAACATGGTACAAACCCATTCCTGATTGGGGAGTCATACTTAATGATTTTCATATGGCATTTCCAGACAGATGCGGGCACATCAAATTCAAGTAAATTCAATTACACAAAAATTGAGACACTACCGCAGTGATGCATGGGTAAAGCAATAGTCCTTCTGTTTAAAGGATTGAGCTTGCTTATCTGAGAGAAGAACTGATAGTGTAAATCTTTAGTGTTTTTTATATGCGGGATAAAATCCATTCACTTGATGGCACAATTTCCTGGAAAGTCCTGTTTTCATGTATTTTCTTCAATCAGGCTCTCCAATTTTTCCACGATGCTTTTGAAAGGTGACGACTGCCAGGAGGAGCGATAGTAATGTGATTTTCCTTTGTATTTCAGTGTGGTATAAGGTATATCTCTGATTTTTGTTTTTTGCTGAAGTTTTATATCCAGAAATTTGACGTCTTCAAACATGTCTTTCAGTTCAGCTAATTCCTTATTGGAAAGTTTGAATTCGAATTTTCCAATTTTCTTAACATTGGCGATGCCATGGTAAAAAACCTCACCTTTTGCGTTGATGTTGAGTTCATAAACAGGGCATTTACCTCTGCATCTCGATTTCATTAAAGTAATCAGGTTTGTTTGCTCAGAATAGGCTGCTTTTTGATAGGCAGAACAGCTGAAAAGTAGAATCGATAATATAATTCCCAGAGATTTCATGACAGTAGATTTAGTGTTAGTTTACAGTACCAAACAAGTATCGTACCAAAATGAAGTATCACCCCAATCGAAGACTGAGGTGATAACTTCAGTGATTCTTTTTCCCCAAAAAAAGAATCAGCTTAAAACGAGTAGGTTAACCGTTTAAGACTTTTAGCGTTTCTCACCCTTTTTACCGAAGGTTGATCCTCGTTTCCATACTTTTATAGTACGTGCTGATTTGGATTTCGTATCAAGTTTTAATGATTTGCGTATCTCGTTTCTCAGGTCTGTTAATTCAGGGTACTTATAAAGAAGTTGAACTTTCTTATTGGCATGTGAATCTTCTGTAGGTTTGTCGAATATCACAAAGTGAGTAAAGACTTCGGCGAAGTCCTCAGCCGGATTCGTAGAAGCATATTGAGTCACAAATCGATCCTGATATTTCTCGTAGAAGGCCTCTTTTTTACTTTCATCATCACCAATAGCCTGAAATTCATCATCAATATCTTTCCAGTGATTTTGGTATAAAGCATTGATGTAGGATGTTTCTTTGGCACAACCTTCTCCTGGAAAATAGCTTTGACAGTCGTTTTCAGTTTTTTTCGCATCGACTTGTGTGTCGTTAAGGCTTATAACATGACCGAATTCATGAATGATGGTATAAGACAGTTCGCCATCTTTATTAAACCCTCCATCGTATGCAAAGTCCATGGCAATACCGACTTGCCATTTGCTAAGGTCTTCTTTTGTTTGTACGACATAACCCGCAGTTCCATTGCCTTCACCTGAAAAAACCAGGTATTCGTTAAAGAATGTCATATAGCTATTCGGAATAATCTGGCCTATCAGACCCCATATTTCCTGATGCTTTTTTGTATCCTTCTGGAGTTCTAGAAGATTGTCTGATACCTTGTAGTCCTTTAATTTTTTTATGTCGCTGCCTTCTATCGAATAAAGCGTGATGCTACCATCCTCGTCTGATTGCTCGGTATTATCCTCCTTAGGTTTGTCAGGTGTCACTATTTTATCAGGCTCAACAGGATCATCATCTTTTTCGCAAGCCGTAAAAGAGTTCAGTATTAATAAAGACAAGAGTACAATCAAGAGTGATTTTAATCTTTTTTGTAATAGCATAGTATTAAATTTTTAGTTCAACTTGAGTTTCGTTTAATACTTAAACAATCACCGTACTGTATACCCTACTTTTAATTCAAAAAAAAATCTGAATATTGGATTTTGTTCACAGATGAGTAAGCAGGTTTATTCCTAAATGAGAGGGGATCTTAAATATTTATGGGGATAGTCTTTTTTTATAAATTTTAATTTAAATTGAGCTAGATTTTGCGATGTCATAGTCTACGCAACAAGCTTAATTCTATTCTATACTGAGAGAGTCCCGTGGAAGATTCAAATACGAAACATACAGATTTGTCCTTGTGTAAAACTAAGGTGTTCGAGAGGATTTTCGATTTACATGCCCCCTTGCTCCATAATTTTATATACTACAAGTGTGGTGATCCTGATATCTCACACGATATTGTACAGGAGGCTTTTATCAAACTTTGGGAGAATTGTAAAAAAGTGCTTTTTCTAAAAGCCAAATCTTATGTCTACACAGTGGCAAAAAATCTCTTCCTTAATCTTGTTGCACATCAAAAGGTCAGACTTAAATACCATCAGGAAACACCTGAGGATTTAAACCATGAGAGCCCTGAGTACCTCATGGAAGAGACGGAGTTCAGGGAGAGATTGAATAGAGCTATTGCCGATTTACCGGAAAAACAGCGAGTCGTATTCTTGCTGAATAGAATAGATAAAAAAACATATGTCGAAATTGCTGAAATGTTGGATGTTTCGGTAAAAGCTATTGAAAAAAGGATGCACAATGCGCTGGTTACGCTGAGAGGAAAGATTGATCATATTTAATGTAGGGTGATTGGACTTTAAACTGTTTTAATTGTAGATAATCCATATAATAAAGCGATTACAGTTGAAAGTGCTTGAGTTTTATTGAAAGCCTTTTTACTGATATGTTACAGATATTTTAGCCCGATAATTGGGACTTAAACTTAAACTCATGAACAAAGACTTCACTGATGATACATTTTTGGCTCGATGGCTCAATGGCGAGCTGTCCGATGAGGAAGTGAAAGCTTTCGAGCAGTCTAAGTATTTTCAGTCTTATAAGAAGATAGCTGAGACTTCAGCATTGTTGGAGGCGCCTTTTTTCGATAGGAAAAAAGTTTTTCAGGCAGTTCTGCAAAACCGAATGGCTGCCAAAAAGAAGGCTGCCATCCCTATATGGTCCTATTGGCTGGCAGCTTCAATTGCAATAATTATGGGTGTCTTCTTTTTACTGCCTTCTGAAACGAATTATAAAAGCCAGTTTGGGGAACAGATCGCATTCAACTTGCCGGATGGTTCCTCAGTAAGACTAAACTCAAAGTCAGCTCTGTCTTTTCAGGAGAAGAAGTGGGATGAAAAAAGGGAATTGGATCTTAAAGGAGAAGCCTATTTTAAAGTGATTCCAGGATCGAAATTTACAGTCCACACTCTGCGAGGAGATGTGAGTGTATTGGGAACTGAATTTAATGTGCTTTCACGTGACAATTATTTTGAAGTGCATTGCTTCGAAGGACGTGTTAGCGTTCGGTTTATGGGGGACGATATCATCCTTAAAGCAGGTGATGCAGTTCGTTATATCGACGAGGATAAAGAAATCTGGAAGTTTTCTCAGCAAACACCATCCTGGACAAAAGGAGAGAGTACATTTGAAAATCTTCCCCTTGAAGAAGTGGTTTTGGCTCTTGAACGTCATTATGGTATTCGTTTTAAAGCGAGTGGTGTCGATCTAAAGCAACGATTCACCGGAAGTTTTACTCATGATAATCTGGAACTGGCGCTTAAGTCCGTTTTCTATCCTATGGGAATTGATTATAAAATAAAAGATAAAAAACAGATCTTGCTGTTTCGTAAATGATGAGGATTCTAGTCTTATTTTTCTTTTTTCTGATTGCTGTTCCACTTCTGTCACAGGAAAAAACGGGAACATTTCGGTTTGAAAATGCAAGCCTGAAAGAAGTTCTGAATGAAATTGAATCTCATTTTGAAGTTCGATTTTCATATCGTGATGCTTTAGTAAGCCAGTATAAGCTTAGTTTTGTGATATCCGATGCATCTCTCGATGCCATAATTGCTATGCTTCAGCTGGAAACAAAATTGGTTTTTGAGAAGATTAGTTCGAGGTATATTGTTGTGAAAGTGAATGAAACTAAGAGCCTTGTTACACTAAGAGGGCGTTTGGTTGAGAAGCTAAGTCAAGCACCTCTTTGGGGTGGAACAATTATTAACCAGACTCAAAATAGGGGATGTACATCTGATAAAGAGGGGTATTTCGCATTGAGAAATAACGCTTCAACCGATACCATTTCCATTCAATATATTGGATACACGCCGATAAAATTTGTCGCTGGTATCATCAGGAATAATTTACCGGTAAAGCTTGAGTTGAGCGAATCGCTTGAAGAGTTGGATGAGGTTTTGATTGATCAAATAAGTGATGGGACAGGAAACAACTATGATGGTTCAATTATGCTTTCTGCCGATGATTTAAAATCATTTTCAGCTTCTCCCGATCCGGATCTTTTTGAGACTTTGCAAGTCCTTCCGGGAATCATTAGTCCTACAGAGTCGATTTCCGATTTGCATTTCAGGGGGGGGACGCCTGATCAGAATCTCATTTTGTGGAATGGCATCACCATTTACCACAATTCTCATTTTTTTGGCATGGTTTCAGCACTAAACCCTCAGCAAATCTCCAATGTGAAGATCTATCGAAGTGGTGCCAGTGCTCAATATGGAAATCGAATATCCGGGGTTATCGATATGCGTTCTGATAGAAGAATTCCTGAGAAAGTGGGAGGGAGTATCGGGGCAAATTTCAATTTTATTGACGGCATACTAAAGTTACCAGTCAAGAAGGATAAAGTTGGGGTCAGTTTTAGTTTGAGACGATCGTATAATGATTTAATTGAGACGCCCACATTTAATAATTATTCAGACCGGGTTTTTCAGAACACTATCATTTCAGAGAATAAAGCTTTTGATCCCGAATTTTCACAAACGAAAACTGATTTCTTTTTTGAAGATTTGAGCTTAAATACCACAATTAACTTTTCGGATGATAATAAGTTGTTCGTGAATTACCTGCATTCGGTAAACGATCTGGATTATACATTCTCTTTAGACGAAGATTTCAAATCTAGGGATAAGTTGAAAATCAGAAATCAGGGATTGAGTCTGATTTCAGAACGAAGATGGAGCAGGAATGTACGGCATAGTATAAAAGGTGAATTTTCGTATTATGATCTCGACTACCGATACAGAGGGGAACATTATAATGGGCAGTTTGATAACAACAGGAAAGCTAATACGATTAAAGAATTTGGCCTCGATACCGATGTCCAGATCCGATTAAGCCCCTGGAGTAAATTGCATACAGGATTTCAGCTGTCTTCTCAAACAGTTGACTATCGTTTTGTTCGGGAGACAGAATCACTGGAAGTCAATTATATCGATACTAATAATGGTGATGAGAATTCATATGCTTTCTTTTCGGAGTTTCAGTTTAATAAGAAGAGTGATCTTTTCATCAATTTGGGTTTAAGACTCAATTACCTATCCTCTACCAAAACCTTCTTTTTTGAACCCCGTTTATATGCGAAACTCAAACTGGCTCATCCCCTTTTTCTAAAAGTTGCAGCCAGCATTAAGAACCAGAATTTAAGTCAGATTCTTGAATTTGAAACTACTGATTTTGGTCTTGAAAATCAGGTTTGGGGTCTGGCAAATAATTTGAATATTCCTATCCTTAAAAGCAAGCAATTATCCGGGGGAATAGACTGGGGAAATGATGGTCTGACTATTGGTCTTGAAACTTATTTTAAGCAAGATGAGGGTTTGACTTCAGTTTCGAAGGCTTTCCTTAATAGGGATGTATTTTATGCAGAAGGTAAGAGTAAGACCTGGGGTTTTGATGCGCTTTTCAGGAAAAGAGCTCAGAATTTTAATTATCTGCTGTCCTATTCTCTGATAAAAACCGTTTATAAGTTTCCCGAATTGAATCAGGGAAACACCTTTAGTGGGAATTTTGATATCCGTCATGCTATGGCTGCGGCCTATACCTACCACTGGCAGGCTTTTGAATTCTCACTGAATTGGAGATGGCGAACAGGTAAGCCCTATACGCCGGCTCTTGGGATTGATACTGAGAACGAACAGATAGATTATGCCGGAATAAGCAGCCGTCGCCTTTCTAATTATCACCGTCTTGACTTTTCTTCGGCATATATTTTCAGTTTGTCAGGTTCAAAAAAGCGGAATGCCAAAATAGGATTTACGCTTCTCAACCTCTACAATAAGAAGAATGTTCTGGATAGGTCATACTTGGTTTATTACGATGAATCGGCCTATTTACAAGAAGTGAAAACCTACTCACTGGGGATAACGCCTAATTTGTTTTTCCGTTTGGAGTTTTAGTCCAGTTTTGGCTTTAAGTATGAATCATATTAAGAACAGGTGTTAATATTTAATAATATAAAGTTATGTTCCTTAAAAAGCATGCTCATCTTTAGTTAAAGCTTTCTGCTTTTTTTGTACTTTAGTGGCTTACAAAAAAAAAGCGGTACACATGGATTTTAAGAATCTCTTTCAGAAGCTGATCCCCTATCTTTCAGCTATTATCATCTTTTTAATTATTGGATTTATCTACTTTCAACCCGTTCTCGATGGGAAAGAATTGCGTAAAGGCGATTCAATAAATGCCTGGGGAGGTAAAAAGGAGATTATAGATTACCGAAACGCTACGGGGGAAGATCCTCTGTGGACCAATTCCATGTTTGGAGGGATGCCGGCTTATCAGATTAATGTGGATTACCAGGCTAAGGATATGTATTTCTTCAAGCAACTGATGGAGTTGCACACACCTGATCCTGTTCGTTATCTGTTAATTTACCTCATTGGTTTTTACATTCTTATGCTTTCGCTTCGCGTGAATCCCTGGCTCTCTATTGCCGGGGCGATTGCCTATGCCTTCTCAAGTTATTTTATCATTATTATAGGCGCTGGTCATCTCTGGAAAGTGAATGCACTTGCCTTTATACCTCCGGCTTTGGCTGGGATTCTCATGGTATTCAGGGGGCGCTACCTCTGGGGAGGGCTGCTGGCCACCTTCTTCCTGATTCTGGAGCTCTATTCCAATCATATTCAAATGACCTACTATTTTGCGATCATGGTTTTTTGTTTGGTGATTTTCGAATTCTATCACCGATTGAAGGAGAAAGAACTGAAACAGTTTTTTAAAGGCATTGGGGTACTGATTGCGGCTTCTGTTATAGCCATTGGTGTGAATAATACCAACCTCTACAACTCCTACGAATACAGTAAATCGACGATCAGGGGAAAATCGGAACTGACCATTGGAGATAAAAACAATAAAACAGCCGGACTGGATAAGGATTACGCGACACAATGGTCTTATGGTATTCAGGAGACATTGAGTTTGTTGATTCCAAATGTAAAAGGGGGCGCGGGTTCGCCACAGGAAGCTGTTCAGATAGTCAATTATGTGAGCGGTGGACAAATTGAAAAAGTTGACGATTATTATAAATTAGAGCAAGTCGATAACCACCATTATTGGGGGAATCAGCCTTTTACGGCTGGTCCTGTTTATGTGGGTGCTTTACTCATGTTTTTGTTTGTGCTAGGCTTGTTTATTGTACCCGGTCGATTGAAGTGGGGATTGCTCACCGCTAGTATCCTGGCTATCATGCTATCATGGGGGCATCACTTTTCGGGTCTCACCAATTTCTTTTTGGATTATGTGCCGCTTTACAACAAATTCAGAGTAGTGTCTTCCATTCTGATTGTAGTGGAGCTTTGTGTACCTCTGCTGGCCATATTAGCGGTTAAGAAACTGATTGAAGAACCCGAAGTCTTAAAGCGTAAGATCACTTTCGGTTCATTCAAATTAAATATTACAATTTTGCCTTTGGCATTAACCGGAGGTTTGGCTATGCTCTTGTATTTACTACCCAACTTAGGGCTTGACTTCATGAGTGATATCGAAAAGGGTTACTTTGCACAGATAAAATCATCGAATCCTGATTCCCTTGGCTTTATATCTCAGATACAAAGTGATTTAGTAAATGCACGAATTTCTATCTTTAGAGCGGATGCTTTACGTTCAGTTATATTTGTGGCTTTGGGTGCTGTTTTGCTTTTCTTGTTCAATCGCAAAACCATCAATACCAAGGTAATGGTGCTGGCGCTGATTGTTTTGATTCTTGCCGATCTATGGCCTGTAAACAAGCGTTATCTGAACAATGATAATTTTGTTGCAAAGAAAGATTTAAAACTGGCCTACAATCCCACTCAGGCTGACTATGAGATTCTGCAAATGGAATTGAAAGCGCATCCTGAATTGAGCACTAAACTTCAAAAAGCTTCAGCCGATTATAAAAAGGAAAACCGAAAAGCCAATCAGTATGAGATGGTGGCAGCTCAGTTGTGGGCTTTAAATATGAACAGCAACTACCGGGTGTACAACAAGACGGGAGGGGCTTTCCAAAACTCGAGTACTTCATACTTCCACAAGTCTATTGGAGGCTATCATGGAGCAAAACTACGTCGTATACAAGACCTTTACGAATTTCATATCGAGAAGAACAATGCCCAGATTCTGAATATGATGAATACCCGCTATTCTATTGTTCGAACAGAGAAGGGAAACACACAAGCGATTTATAATCCAGATGCCCTGGGATCGGCTTGGTTGGTCTCGAGCTTTAAATTGGTGGACAATGCCGATGAGGAAATCATGAGTTTGAATGCTTTCAATCCTGCCAAAGAATTGATTGTTGACAAGCGTTTTTCTGATCAAGTGAACGGCTTTGTTGGTCGTGTTGATAGTCAGGCTCATATCAGTATGGCACAGTATGCGCCCAATGGAATCAAATACGAGTACCAGTCGACCAGTGAGCAATTGGCAGTTTTCTCTGAGATGTATTACCAACCAGGTTGGAATGCATACATAGATGGGAAGCTGAGTCCTCACTTCAGAGCTAATTATGTGTTGCGAGCCATGAGATTGCCGGCAGGTAAACACAAGATAGAATTCAAATTCGAACCTAAAGCCTTTTTTGTGGGGGAGAAAATCTCTTTAGCAAGCATGATTTTGTTCTTTGCCCTGGTTCTAGGAGGTTTGGTTTGGACACTTAAGTCAAACAGAAAAGAGAAAACGGATGAGCAATAAACTCAGCAAGACTCAGCTCTTTGTGAATTTTTTGCAGAAGATCGTTTTTCTGCATTTGGTCATCTTTGTCCTTCGTAATTTCTATTGCTTGATTGAAAAATTGGTAAGGAAGGACAAAAGAATCGCATTGTTTTTTCTGACTGAGAAATATTATTACGACAACTCAAAATATCTTTTTGAGCACATGCGTCAGAAAGAGGATTTCAGGTCGGTTCTTTTTACAGCGAACAAAGGCTTGTATGCTACCTTGCAAGAGAAATTCCCCGGCGAAGTGGTTTATGCCTGGTCTCTAAAAGGTTTACTGATTTTTCTTCGTACGAAGAATGTGATCATCTCCTATGGGATAAGTGCAGCGCCATTTTTTCCCTACTATTTGCACGAAAAGTGTAAGCTTGTGATTTATTTGGGACATGGAACTCCCATGAAAAAGATGGGCATGCAAACTGAGGTATGGCAGAAGTATGGCAAGCGTTACCAGATGCAAAAATACAGCTATATGGCTGCTTGCTCTCCGCTTGAACAAGTTTTACATGGGGCAGGTTTTCATATCGATATGAATCATGTTTGGGTGAGTGGATTGCCACGAAACGATTATTTGTTGTCTGCTTCGAAAGATGAGGTATTAACAGATAAACACCCTTATCTGAATCAAAAAATTATTCTTTACGCGCCAACCTGGCGTGAAGAGACGCAGTCGGCAGAATTTTTCCCTTTTCAGGATTTTGAATCTGAACAACTGGATGCGTTTCTTGAAAAAGAGCAGGCCTATATACTTTTAAGAGGACATAAAGAAGATATCAAGCGGGCTGATGAGTTAAGTCGCTTTGATGTTTCGAAAATGAAACGGGTAATGAAAGCCGATCAGGATCTCTTCCCGGATGTCTATGAGCTGTTGCCTTACGTTGATGTTATGGTGACAGATTATTCATCCATCTGGATTGACTATTTGTTGCTAGATAAACCAATTGTTTATATCCCTTACGATCTTGAAGAGTATAAGAAAACCAAAGGTCTCTTTTTAGATTTTGAAAAGAATACTCCTGGCTATAAGGCAGCTTCTTTTAAAGAATTTGTGGGGCAGATCGCGACCTATATGGAGCGGCCGCAAGAGCATGCCGAATGGCGAAAAGATATTTGTGATATGTATCACACACATCAGGATGAAAATAGCTGTGAACGAGTTTTGCAGGAAATTAGAAAATTGAATCGATGAACCTCAACAAATATTCCAAACCGGTAATTTTCCTCACCACCCTTTTAGGATGGATCTTTATTGTTCCCCTCACTTATCTGATTCCGAAAAAAAGAAATCGAATGGTTCTTATGGGAGCAAAAGATGGTTTCTTTATCGATAATGTGAAATTTTTCTTCTTGTATCTTTCGGAAATGGAACCAGATCAGGATTTTTATCTATTGACCGCTAACAAGGACTCCTACGAAACACTTCGGTCGGAATATTCAAATATTCTGTATTATCCATCGGCAAAGGCTTATTGGATAATGCTTCGAAGCCAAGTGTTTGTGGTTGATAACTTTTCATGGATGGATAATTGTCGATTTCAATTGTTTTGGCGAGCCAAAATTATTCAGATTTGGCATGGAATCGGATTTAAAAAGATACAAAGAAGCAATAAGCTTTTTATTCACGAAACGAGTTCTTTATATAGAAGATTTCTTCTGAATTTTGTTGGAAAATTGCCTAAATATCAAGCGGTAATTTCCACCGGAGAATTTTTTACCCGAGAATTCTTTCAACCCGCTTTTCTTACCGATCATTTCATCGACACCGGCTATCCAAGAAATGACGTGATTGTGAAACCAGAGAAGTATCAAAATTCATACATCAACTCAGATGTAGCAACAATTAATAAAGTTGCTGAGATGCGTAAAAAAGGCATAAAATCCATTCTTTATGCACCAACTTTTCGCGATACAGGTGGCGATGGCATTTCTGATGGGATTCTAGATCTGGAGAAATTGAATCAGTTTGCTCTAGAGAATGATTATATTTTTGTTTTCAAGTTACACCCCCTGCCTCAATACAAGTCGGTTAGTGATCATTTCGAACGAATAATTTGGTATGATAATGTGAAAGATGTTTATCCTTTACTTCCAGAAGTAGACGGAATGATCAGTGATTATTCCTCAATATACATGGATTACATATTATTGAATCGCCCAATATTTTTTCTTTTATATGATCGTGAAAAATACGAAACAAAAGATCGTGAACTACATGCTTTTTTTAATGATTTTCTTGTCGGTTCCATTTCTACAACCCAGGAGAAATTAGAACAGGATCTTATTTATTGTTTCACCCAAAAAGATGATTTTAAACAAGAGCGATTAAAGATCATTGAGAAATCATATTTGAATACAGATGATAACAGTTCTAAAAGAATTTTTAAATTCATTCAGGAACACTATTTTCGCAACAACTAATAGAAAAACTATGAAGAGAGTTATAACTTTCGGAACATTTGATTTGTTTCACGTCGGACATTTACGCATACTAGAACGTTCGAAGCAAAATGGGGATTACCTTATTGTTGGGATTTCGACGGATGCTTTGAATTATTCGAAAAAACAAAAGAATCCAATATACAGCCAGGAGGAAAGAATGGAAATCATCAAGGCTCTTCGAGTTGTCGATGAGGTTTTCTTTGAAGAATCTTTGGAGCTTAAGGGTGAGTATATAAAAAAATATAAGGCCGATGTTTTAGTGATGGGAGACGATTGGGTAGGGCGGTTCGACATGTTTAAAGACCTATGCGAAGTGGTTTATTTGCCACGAACCCCATCTGTTTCAACAACTGAAATTATCGAGATTATAAAGAAATAGTCTATCGCTTGATGAGCTTACGTGCGAAAGCATTCAAGTCCTTTGAGATATGAAAGGTGATAGACAAAGCGATATAAATCATGCCAACCATGGCACTTCGAAGTATGATATCCCAAATAAAACCCTCTAGTTTTGGGACTTGGTAGGCAATAAAATAGGAAATCAGTGCACTAAGAATAACCAGAAGGTAGCGATAATTGAAGGGCTGAAAGTTATATCGTCTCAGTAGAAACAGATATTTCATGAGATTGAAACAGATACTTGCGGTGAAAGATGCGATTGCAGCTCCAACAATCCCCCAGAGTGGAATCATAATGGCATTACTGATGACGATGATTCCAGCGTAGAGTATCAGGAAAAGAGACTGCTTGCGATAAGAAGGTGAATTCTGAATAATAACCCCACTGATACCCGAAAGCATGAGTACGACATTGGATAGACCTACAAAGAAAAGCACATACTTGCCTTCGCTGTACTGTTCGGTAACGATTTCCAATACATTATCGATATTAACCCATAGCCCTACAAATAAAAGACAGGCTACCATAAACTGATGTAAACCACTTTGTGCGTAGGTTTTTGATATGGTTTCCATATCCTTCTTTTTCCAGGCTTCAGCAATTATCGTGCTGGAAATTTTATTGAGAGAACGTGCCGGCATCGAAACTAAAACGCCGAAATAAGACATTATTGAAAATATACCATTGGCTCCCAAACTGATCATCCCTACAATCATCAGCTTATCGATTTGAGAAGCAATTTTATCTCCAAAATTGGTTAGAATCCCGTAAAGAGATGTATTGATCATGATTTTCTTCAAATCTGGCTTGATGAATTTTAGATTCGGTTTAAATGAAACTTGTTTTCGTATGATCAGGAGTCCAAACAGTAAAACAGCAGGTAGGCAATAAGCAGTTACGTATAAAAAAATCAGTTCTCTAAAATTGATTAATTCTTTCCAAAACAGAATCAAACAGCCTAAAACAAGGAGTCTGAATACAATATCTCTGAAAAATGTGCCAGAGACGGCGTCGTATAGCACTCTGTTGTAGCCATCGAATAAATTAAAAAAGAGGCTGAAAAAAACGAGAGGGATCAGATAGATCAGGTAATTGAGATAAAGTGAAGATTCATTCCCAAAATAATTGGCAGCAAAAGGCTGGAGCGCAAAAAAAGCTACAAGCGAGAGAGCAAAACCAAGCATGCCTACACAAAAAAGAATAAACATGAAACCATTGTGCTGGTTCTCCTCGTTTCGGAAGTATGGAAATAGTCTTGAGGTGACTGCACCAAAACCCAGACCTGAGAATTGAGCCGCTAGCATGGTGGTCGCTATCAACCAGGTTAGTATGCCAACCTGGTCTGTAGATAAAATACGAGGATACAATATCGCAATATTAACAAGTCCGAGTAGGGCACCTGAATAGGAAAAAATTGACCCGATAATGGTTTGTTTTCGAATGATTCCCAACTTGCTTCTATTTAGTGTGAGGTATGATCAATCAAAAGTAATAAAACTAAAGGAAAGTACATGCTGATCAATATCTCTTCTATTATGAATGCGAAAAATCTATGTTACTTAGCTTCCAGTATACTTAGATCTATTATCAAGTGAAAAATTGCAAATAAATTACTCTGAAACTAAAGGTCTATTTCTGATTAAAAATTGTATTTTCGCATGTTGCCATAAATTTACATTCATAATAAAATTAGTCGCATGGCTCAAAGCAATAAAGCTTCTAAACGTCGTTTAAGAACTTCTTATTTTAGCTCGATAATTAGTATTTCACTGGTTCTGTTTATGTTGGGACTTATGGGATTGCTGGTTTTAAATGCTAAGCAATTATCTAATTACGTGAAAGAAAATATAGGTCTTTCGGTTGTTTTAAAGGATAATGTAAAAGAGGTAGAAATTCGTCGTTTACAGAAAATTCTGGATGCCAGTTCTTTTGTAAAATCAACCAAGTTTATCGATAAGGAAACTGCAGCAAAGGAATTACAAGAAGATTTAGGTGAGGATTTTATTTCTTTTCTGGGGTACAACCCTTTATTGGCGACTATCGACGTAAAATTGCATGCCGAGTATGCCAATCCTGAAAGTATTGGGGAGATTGAGAAAAACTTATCGAAATACGAGCAAATTCAAGAGATCTACTATCAGAAATCCTTAGTGCATTTGGTCAATGAAAATGTGAGGAAAATTAGTCTGATACTACTCGCATTTAGTGGCTTGCTCTTTCTGATATCGGTAACATTAATTAATAATACCATTCGTCTGTCGATCTATTCTCATCGAATGTTGATTAAAACCATGCAGTTGGTTGGTGCTACTCGTAGTTTTATCCGTCGACCATTTATGGGACGCAGCATTTGGCATGGCATAATTGGTGCAATTATTGCAAATTCGTTGTTGTCAGGCGTGATTTATTTGTCACAAAAAGAATTGCGGGAGGTCATTACTTTTGATAATGTAGAAATACTGGGTCTTTTATTTATTCTGATTTTATTGATCGGGATCGTAATTACCTGGATTTCAACTTTTATGGCCGTAAATAAATTTCTAAGAATCGATACCAGACATTTGTATTAATATATCTGACAGAAGAACATTAAATAGAAACAGGACTAATATCTATTTTTATATAATCATATGAATAAAAACGATAAAAAACTCGAATTTGCCTTGGCAAAAGAAAACTATAAGCTGATACTGATTGGTTTTGCCATTATTATTATTGGTTTCATGCTGATGATAGGTGGTGGGTCAGAAGATCCGACTGTTTTCGATGAAGATATTTTTAGTTTCCGCAGAATTACGCTTGCGCCTATGGTTGTGCTTTTCGGATTTGCATTCGAAATTTATGCCATTATGAAACGCCCTAAAGAAAAATAAATCTTAAAAGAGATTTTGGGTTTAAATAAATACCGTTTCCATCTGTTTGGATGCGGTATCATTTTGTTTAAGCCTGTGTGCATTAAAATAGTCAGGAAATAAAATTTCCTTAAATAAACATCAAGCAAATACCGACAGTTATCATGCTGATCGGTTTTTGTATTTAAACCAAAAGAATGAATTGGATAGAAGCCCTGATATTAGGATTAGTACAAGGATTAACCGAATTTTTACCTGTTAGCTCAAGTGGACACCTCGAAATAGGGAAAACCCTTTTAGGTGTGAATGCTGCAGATAATTTAAGATTTACAGTTGTTGTTCATGGGGCTACTGTTTTGAGTACACTTATTGTTTTTCGAAAAGACATTTTGGCTTTGATAATGGGATTGTTAGAATTCAAATGGAATGAATCGACGCAATATGTGGCTAAAATTGCTTTCTCGATGGTACCTATAGCAATTGTAGGCCTTTTCTTTAAAGATAATGTTGAAGAGATTTTCAATACGGATAGAATTTTGTTACTGGTAGGCTTTATGCTTATCGTAACAGCAACTCTGCTTGCTTTTACTTTCTATGCGAAACAAAAGGAAAAAGAAATCAGCTTTCGTGATGCTTTGATTATTGGTTTGGCTCAAACCTTTGCCATTCTACCAGGAATATCGCGTTCGGGATCAACAATTGCTACAGGATTGCTTTTAGGAAATAAAAAATCTGAGATTGCAAAATTTTCATTTTTGATGGTTCTTGTGCCTATCATTGGGGAAAATATCTTAAGTCTGTTTAAAACAGATATTTCCCAGGCAGGTAGCATCAGCACTTCGGTACTGGTGATTGGCTTTATGGCGGCGTTTATTTCAGGATTACTGGCCTGTAGTTGGATGATAAAATTGGTAAAAAAGGGCAAGCTTATTTATTTTGCTATTTATTGCCTGATTATAGGACTTATTGCGATTTTTGCAGCTTAATTCTTTCAGGTTCGGTAAGCTCGAATGATTTTGGCAACTTATACCCAATAGATTAAGCTCTTGGAATCTTTGTATTCCGGGAGCTTAATTTTGCATTAACTGTCAGATATTTCTTAAATTACAAAGCCACGTATTAATACATTTACAAAAAGCATGATAAAATTTGAGGTAGATCAGGATTTTCAGAGTGGTTCGTTTATTCTTTTGAATAAGCCTTATGAATGGACATCTTTTGATTTAGTGAATAAGATAAAGTTTAAGATAAAGCATAAGTATAAACTAAAAAAAATAAAGGTAGGACATGCAGGTACGCTTGATCCTTTAGCAACAGGTTTAATGATTGTCTGTACAGGTAAATATACCAAGCGTATTGATTCTTATCAAGCTCAGGTGAAAGAGTATATTGCCACTCTTAAATTAGGAGCAACGACACCTTCATTCGATCTGGAAACAGGAATTGATGAAATCTACCCGACAGAACATATCGATAGAGCACTAATCGATGATGTATTGAAAGGCTTTCTGGGTGAGATTAAGCAACGTCCCCCAGCTTATTCTGCTATCAAGATTGATGGAAAAAGAGCTTATGAATATGCCCGCAAAGGTCAGGAGGTTGAAATCAAGGAGAAAATACTTGTTGTTGACGAAATAGAGGTTTTAAGTTTTGAAGATGATGTTTTAAAAATTAGAGTGGTTTGCAGTAAGGGAACTTACATTCGTGCATTGGCTCGGGATATTGGACGACAACTTAAAAGTGGAGCACATCTTATTGCTTTGGAACGAACTCGTATTGGAGAATTTAGTACAGATCAGGCACTTGAAATTGAAGAATTTATAAGTTATTTAGAGAATTTATAACTATCTTGCAGCAATTTTCGTGAAGTTTAAACTGATGAGAAAAAGTGCACTTGAATTAACTTGCTGTATGTGAGTTGGGAAGCTTGTGTGGTTGTGTAGTGCAATTAAAAAAAATCTGATCAGCCCAAATAATTTTGGGTCCTTTTGAACTCATATCTATCATCATAGAATCAAAATATCAAAAGTCAGCCTTATGAAGTTATCTAAGTTTAAGTTTAATTTACCTCAAGAACTTATTGCTTTACATCCTGCCTACAATCGTGATGAATCTCGATTGATGGTACTTCACAAAGATACCGGAGAGATTGAGCACCGTATTTTTAAAGATGTTATCGAGTACTTCGATGATAAAGATGTTATGGTATTTAATAATACCAAGGTGTTTCCTGCCCGATTATATGGGAATAAAGAAAAAACAGGAGCTGAAATCGAAGTGTTTTTGTTGCGAGAGTTAAATCGTGAGCAAAGATTATGGGATGTTTTGGTTGATCCAGCCCGTAAAATCCGTATTGGAAACAAGTTATATTTTGGTGATGATGATTTATTAGTTGCCGAAGTAATAGATAATACCACTTCACGTGGAAGAACCCTTCGTTTTTTATTCGATGGTTCTTACGAGGAATTTAAAGAAGCTTTGTATAGCCTCGGAGAAACACCTCTTCCAAAATTTATTAACCGTGAAGTTGAGGCTGAAGATGCTGAACGCTTTCAAACCATCTTTGCGAAGCACGAAGGAGCTGTTGCAGCACCAACTGCAGGAATGCACTTTAGTCGTGAGTTAATGAAACGTCTGGAAATTAAAGGGATCGATTTTGCAGAAGTAACACTTCATGTAGGACTAGGTAACTTTAGAGATGTTGATGTTGAAGACCTGACTAAGCATAGAATGGATTCTGAGCAAATCTTTATTACTGATGACGCGGTTTCTATTGTGAATAAAGCTAAAGGTGGTAAGCACAAAGTTTGTGCTGTAGGTACTACTGTTGTTCGTACGCTAGAGAGTTCGGTTTCGACTATGGGGACACTTAAGCCTTTCGAAGGGTGGACAAATAAATTTTTATTCCCTCCTTACGATTTTAGTATTCCTGATGCAATGATTTCAAATTTCCACCTGCCATATTCAACATTAATGATGATGGTTGCTGCTTTTGGAGGTTATGATAAAGTCATGGAATGCTATGACGTTGCAATCAAAGAAAAGTACCGTTTTGGAACTTATGGTGACGCCATCTTAATTATCTGATAGTATGTTTTCAGATGTACTATAATATTAAAAACCACTCCATTTTTTTGGGGTGGTTTTTTGTTTTTCATTAATTATACTAGTTTTATTTTCCTTGCTCTTTTTTTTCTATTTTAGTGCATTCTAAAATTGAATAATAACTCTATACTATATGTACACTTTCAACGAACTTCAAACACAAATTCATGAACGAATTGATGCTTTGGAGTTTTCTACTCCTCCTGAAGGCCTTTTTGAGCCGATGAAATACATTCTTTCAATAGGAGGCAAACGACTACGTCCAATACTTGTTTTGATGGCTGCAAATTTATTCAAGAACGATCTTGAGAAGATTTATTTGCCAGCTATAGGTATTGAGGTCTTTCATAATTTCACACTTCTTCACGACGATGTGATGGACAATGCGCCAATCAGAAGGAATATGGCAACGGTTCATGAAAAGTGGAATTCAAATGTGGCGATTCTTTCTGGTGATGCCATGTCAATAAAAGCTTATCAGTTTATTGTTAGCTGCGAAAATCAACACTTGAGTTCTGTGTTAGAGGTTTTCAACCAAACTGCATTAGAGGTATGCGAAGGTCAACAATTCGATATGGAGTTTGAAGACAGAAAGGATGTTCGTGTTGAGGAATATTTGAACATGATTCGCTTAAAAACTGCAGTTCTTCTGGGTGGTAGTCTTAAAATGGGGGCCATTATGGGTGATGCCGATTCCGACGATTCGAATGCCTTGTATGAGTTTGGTGTAAATTTAGGAATGGCTTTTCAACTTCAGGATGATATGTTGGATGCTTTTGGTGACGAGGCAGTTTTTGGGAAGAAAATTGGAGGTGATATCCTTTGCAATAAAAAAACCTTCCTGCTGATTAAAGCTCAGGAATTAGCTGAAGGTGATAGGAAAGTTGAGCTTGAAAAATGGATTAGTCACGAAGAATTTAATCCTGAAGAAAAAATTGCAGCAGTCAAAAAGATATATGATGATTTAAATGTAAGAGATTTGGCTCAAACAGAAATTGATAAATACTTCGAGCTTTGCCTTGAGTATTTGGCTTCTGTTAAGATAAGTGATTCTAAAAAGGAGAACTTGACTTTGCTTGTAAAGCGTCTGATAAATCGTTCCGTTTAAGATTGTTAAAAATATAAGATAAATTCATCCTTTTTGAGGAAAAATACTAAATTTGTCATCACACGATAATGAATGTTCCAATAAAATAAATGCGATGTCACAAAATATTGGCAAAATAGTTCAGGTAATCGGTCCTGTAATCGATGTTAGTTTTGAAAAGGAAGGCACTTCCCTTCCTGATATTTACGACTCACTTGAGGTCGTAATTGAAAATGGTAATAATTTGGTTGTTGAGTGTCAACAGCACATTGGTGAAAATACCGTTCGTGCTATTGCAATGGACTCGACCGATGGCCTACGAAGGGGAATGGATGTTATCGCAACTGGATCGCCTATTATTATGCCAGCAGGTGATAAGATTAAAGGGCGTCTTTTGAATGTTGTGGGTGAAACCATTGATGGTATTGAAGGAGTTGATAAAGAAGGCGGCTATCCTATTCACAGAACTCCCCCTGAATTCGATGAGTTGAAAACCGAATCTGAAGTTTTCTTCACAGGAATTAAAGTTATCGACCTTATTGAGCCCTATGCAAAGGGTGGTAAGATTGGTTTGTTTGGAGGAGCAGGTGTTGGAAAAACAGTGTTGATTCAGGAGCTGATTAATAATATTGCAATCGGGCAAGATGGTTTATCTGTATTTGCCGGCGTGGGTGAGCGTACTCGTGAGGGTAATGACTTGCTTCGTGAAATGATCGAATCGAAAGTTATTCGCTATGGCGATGAATTTGAGAAAGACATGGAGAAAGGCGGATGGGATCTGTCTAAAGTTGATAAGGAGGCATTAGATCAATCACAGGTATCTCTGGTTTTTGGTCAGATGAATGAGCCTCCTGGAGCACGTGCTCGTGTGGCCCTTTCCGGATTGACTGTAGCCGAGAGTTTGCGTGATGGTGATGAGAAATCGGGTGGACGTGATATTCTGTTCTTCGTAGATAATATTTTCCGTTTTACACAAGCGGGTTCTGAAGTGTCAGCACTTCTTGGACGTATGCCTTCTGCTGTAGGTTACCAGCCAACCCTTTCAACTGAGATGGGTATTATGCAGGAGCGTATTACATCAACCAAGCGTGGTTCTATTACATCGGTACAAGCGGTATATGTACCTGCCGATGACTTGACAGACCCTGCACCAGCGACAACTTTTGCTCACCTTGACGCAACTACAGTATTGAATCGTAAGATTGCTGAGTTAGGTATCTATCCTGCGGTAGATCCTCTTGATTCAACATCACGAATTCTAACAGCAGATGTTGTGGGTGAAGCGCACTACAATTGTGCTACTAACGTAAAAGAGTTGCTACAACGTTATAAGGAACTTCAGGATATTATTGCCATTCTTGGAATGGAAGAACTTTCTGATGAAGATAAGTTGGTTGTACATCGCGCTCGTCGTGTTCAACGTTTCTTGTCTCAGCCTTTCCACGTTGCAGAACAATTTACCGGTTTAAAAGGATGTTTGGTTCCAATCGAGGAAACCATTAAAGGTTTCAATATGATTATGGATGGTGAAGTTGATAAATATCCGGAAGCAGCATTTAACCTTGTGGGTAATATTGAAGAAGCCATTGAGAAAGGTGAGAAATTATTAGCTGAAGCAAATAACTAATTGTAATAACTTATGCTTTTGGAAATTGTAACACCTGAAAAGAAAATGTTTTCTGGTGAGGTTGATCTGATTCAATTACCGGGGATTGACGGTTCTTTTGAAATTCTTAAGAATCACGCACCAATAATCTCAACTCTTGATAGGGGTTTAATTAAAATTAAAACCAGCGAAGGACAAGAAGAATTCTTCGAAGTTGATGGAGGAGTAGTTGAATGTAAAAAAAATACTGTGACTGTTTTGGCTGATTAGCCATTTTAGGTCTCTTGATATTTAAAAGGCTTGTCGTTTTCGGCAAGCCTTTTTGTATATGCAAAGTTTTCGTTTATGAATTCCTGATACGAATTAACTATCTTTATATAAAGATTATCGATTTGAAATATAGGCTGCTCTGAGCTAAATTTGTTTTATCGGGATGTTCAAGTCTATTGTTCATATTCTTAATTAGAATATCATAGACTTTTGAGCTGTAGATGAAAAAACAAAATCCAAACAATACACATAACTAAAACGAAATCTTATGCCAAACTTAAGCACAAACTATCTTGGACTGGAATTAAAGAACCCAATTATTGTAGCCAGCTCCGGTCTTACTGATTCAGTTGAGAAAATAAAGGAACTTGAAGCGAATGGTGCCGCAGCTGTTGTGCTTAAGTCAATCTTCGAAGAGGAGATTATAATGGAGATGGATGAGCAAATGCTCAAAATGACCAGTCGTCCTTATGTTTATCCTGAGACTTTCGACTATATGAATGAAGAGGCTGAAGAGGATATCGTAAGAAAATACTTAAGATTAATTAAGGAAGCTAAAGAGGCCGTATCGATTCCAATCATTGCCAGTGTAAATTGTGTGAGTTCACAAAAGTGGACCTACCTGGCTCGTGAGATTGAGAAAGCGGGTGCCGATGCTTTTGAGATCAATTTATTCGTTTTACCAACTGACATGAATCGTTCGGTTGACGAGAATGAAAATATCTATTATGAAGTTCTAAAGAAGGTTAAGGAGCAAGTTGCATTGCCTGTTGCTTTAAAAATTAGCCCCTATCATTCCAATCTGGCTCATATGGTTAAGAAGTTAGATGATGCCGGTGCAGAGGGGATAGTGATGTTTAACCGTTTTTATAGCCCCGATATCGATATTCATAATTTGTCTGTTACCTCAGGTCAGGTTCTATCTGGTGCTGATGATTTTAAAAATACATTAAGATGGGTTGGTATCTTGCGTGATAGACTGGATTGTTCTATTGCGGCTACAACCGGTATTCATACTTCAGAAAGTATTATTAAGCAAATATTAGCTGGTGCCGATGTGGTTCAATTGGCTTCTGTTATCTACAAGGAAGGTCCCGGCTATATCGACATTTTAACCAAAGAAATTTATTCCTGGATGGAGGATCAAGGCTTTAAAAACCTTCAGGATTTCAAAGGGAAAATGAGCCAGAATAAATCGAATGATCCTGCAGCTTTTGAGAGAGTTCAGTTTATGAAACATTTCAGAAACTTTGTAATGTAATGCGTTTAATATTTAAGTCTGAGTCGTCTCATATCAAATGAGTAGCTCAGAATTATTCGTATCCCAAAATATTTTTAAACCGAATTGGATTATTCTGATTCGGTTTTTTTATGTTCCTGTTTAAAATTCTTATTTCATTATTATTTTGATAATAATAAAGGAGGTTAATCTCTGTTAAAAAATGTAATAAGCTAATAATCTAGTCCTTTCAAATTTTATCTTTACGTATCACTAAAAGAAAAATCAATTTGAAACCACTATACTATATCTTTTTATTAATAAGCAGTTTTGTTCTGTTTCCTTTCTTATCCGATGCTCAGGAAGCAGAAAATGATGATAGCTTTATTCTTGCTGGAAAAGTAGTCGATGTCGCCACTTTGGAGGGTATTCCTTATTCTCACATCAAGCTGGACGATACATATTGGGGTGTTATTTGTGATAGCCTGGGTTTCTTTAAAGTGCGTGTTCATCCCAATCAAAGCCTGAAAGTATCTTCTATGGGCTTCGGCGAACAAATCATACCTATTACAGCTGAAGTTACAGACGGACAAGCGTTTCAGGAAGTGCCTCTGGAAAAAGCCAGTTACATGCTCGAAGAGGTTGATATTTATTCTTTGGGAACCTGGAACCAGTTTAAACATAGTTTCGTTCAAACTAAGTTACCTGAAGAAAAGAATGTTACCGGAGGTTGGGATTTCGGAAATCTCAAGCAGTTTATGCAAGCTGAATTTGCTATGGCAAGACCTGGAGCGGGAGTAGGAATATCCATCAACAGGAAGTTTAAAGATAGAAAGCAGAGAGAGTATGTTGCCAAATTAGAATCACAGGAGGCTAAAATTGAACTCTTAAAAGCCAAATTCAACAAGCAAATTGTCCAGGATTTGACCCACGAAACAGGTGAGAGACTGGAAGCCTTGATGATTTATATCAGCGCGAGAGAGAAATTCACATACCAAACCCGGGATTACTATATTCAGATGAAAGTAAAATCTCTCTATGACGAATTTGTATTGGAATACCGTGTTGATCGTGATGATTATGCCCTGGGGGATAGTATCGAAAGAATACCCAATCACCTTCGTTTCGGAAAATAAATAAAAACTAGAGCAGAGGTGTGAAGAGTCTGGCCATAGATTCCTTTAATTTCTGACCTTTTGAGCGCTTTTGCCAGGAGATTAAATCAATCTCTTCACTTTGATTGAGATCTTCTAAAAAACGCTTTCTTAGCTCCATAGTGATAACCTCGTCGTAAACAAGGGCATTTACTTCAAAATTTTGTTCGAAGCTTCTGATATCCATATTTGCCGTACCAATTGTTGATATAATGCCATCGACCATCATTATTTTGCTGTGGTTGAAGCCTCCCTTATAGAAAAACATCCTAACTCCTGCCTCAAGTAATTCCTCGATGTATGAGAGTGTACCCAGATAGGTCATAAAAGAGTCTGATTTCATTGGGATTAATACCCTAACATCAATCCCACTCATAGCTGAAGTTTTTAGAGCCATCAGTAAACTTCCATTTGGCATGAAGTATGGCGAAGAGATATAAACATTTTGTTTAGCAGAAGTGATCGCCGAAAAGTAGGCTTGTAAAATACTTGCCCAATCAGAATCGGCTCCGGAAGATATGATCTGTAAAAGACAGTGATCTTTCACTTTATAATTTGGGCGGTATTTTTCATCCAGAAGAACCTCTTGTCGCACGAAATACCAATCAATTAGAAACACAATTTGTAAACTGCTGGCAGCTTCACCAACAATTTTCAGATGGGTATCTCGCCAGATGCCTATTTCGGGAATACCGTATTTGTAGCGGTCAGCAAAATTTAAACCGCCTACAAATGCTATCTTTCCATCAATTACAATTATTTTTCTATGATTGCGATAGTTTACTCTGCTGGTAAAAATTGGGAATCGAACAGGTAGGAAAGCATGAATCTTAACACCAGCCTTTCTTAAGCTGTCGATATAGTCCTGACTGAGTTGCCAGCTACCCACAGCATCGTATATAATTCTAATCTCGACACCTGCCCGTACTCTGTCAAGCAGAATTTTGTGGAGTTCACTCGCCAATTCTCCATCTTCAATAATATAATACTCCAGATGGATATGATCCTCTGCTTTACGCAGAGCCTCGAATATTTCAGTGAAGGTCTCTTCGCCATCGTTAAGTATCTTCAGGTGATTTTGTCCTGTGAGTAGTGCTTTCGAGTTGTTTAGGAGTAAAGTCATCACATTCTTTTTTTCATGAATGCGCTCATTCTGGAGGAATTGACTTTTTGCAGATTTCCCTTTTTGATCCTGACTTAAAGTTTGTAACCATTTTAGGTCGCCAAGTTCCTTTAGACTAAACATTTTTTGCTTTCTATAGCTTTGTCCAAACACCAAATAAGAAATCAGTCCCAAAAAAGGTAAAAGGATCAGAACCAGTATCCATGAAATTGTTTTTTGTGGACTTCGGTTTTCGAGAATGACGACGACTACCGTAAAAACAACCGTAAGGATATAGATCAGACCTAAAAATCCGAAGATATATAACCATAAGCCAGTCCAGTTGAAAGTCATAAGCCTTATTTAAGCTGAAAAGTTTCAGCGAAATACATAATAAGAAGATTTGTATATTTGTTTAAAATTCGAACGAAATGAATTCTGAACTCAGCATTAAAAATATTCAAAATCTTTTTAAAGAGGAACTTAAAGATGTTTATCCTCAAAGAGAAATTGAAAACATTACATATCTACTTCTCGAACACCTACTAAATTACTCAAAAATTGAGATTCAATTAAAAAAGAATGAGAAAATTGAACAAAATATTTTTGTAAATATCGAGAAGGCCTTGATAGACTTGAAGAAAGCGGTACCTATTCAATATATAATTGGTGAAACCGAGTTTTACGATCTTAAGTTTAAAGTGAACAAGCACACCTTGATTCCAAGACAAGAAACTGAGGAATTGGTTCATGCAATAATCAACGAAAACCAACTTGTATCACCCAAAATTCTCGATATTGGGACGGGGAGTGGTTGCATCCCAATTGTTCTGGCTCATAATATATTTAAGGCAGAGGTTAGCTCTGTAGATATATCAGAGGGAGCTATTGCCATTGCTAAAGAAAATGCTAAAGACAACCAGGTTGAGATTGAATTCTATCATCGTGATTTTTTAAAATGGGAAGATTATTCCTGGGATAAAAATTGGGATATTATTGTGAGTAATCCTCCTTACGTCAAAAAATCGGAGAAAGTACTCATGTCCAGAAATGTACTTGATTATGAACCTCACACAGCTCTTTTTGTCGAAGATAGGGATGCCTTGATATTTTATAGAAGGATTGCTGAGTTTGCAAAGACTCACCTTAAGAAAGGTGGCAAGCTTTATTTTGAAATTAACGAAGCCCTTGGTCAGGAGATGATTGAATTGCTCGGAAAAATTGGGTTTTCCGCTATTCGTTTAATGAAAGACCTGAATGGGAGAGACCGAATGGTATCAGCAGAATTATAATTTAGCTCAAAAATCCCTATAGCAATCAGGATATCCAATTACACAATATCATGTATTCCAAAGAAAAAAAAACTAAAGAGATTAGTTATGAATCGGCACTGTCAAAGGTGCAATACATTTGTAGCAGACAGGAAAAATGTTGTTCTGATATTCGAAAAAAACTCGAAGGCTGGCATATTTCCTATGATGACCAGGATAAAATTATTCAATCTCTCATTGACGATAAGTTTATTGATGAGAAACGCTATTCGGGTTTTTATGTCAGAGATAAGTACAGGTTTAATAAATGGGGACGAATTAAGATCACCCATCATCTAAAACAAAAGCAAATCCCTGAATATATCATAATGGATGCCCTTGAAGGCATCTCAGAATCGGAATATGAAAACAATTTGAAAGATATTCTTGTGTCTAAGATGAAAAGTGTACGCGGAGATGATCCTTATCAATTAAAGGGTAAGCTCTATCGATTCGCTCAATCCAGGGGGTTTGAGTCCAATTTGATCCTGAAAAACATTGAAAAGCTATTACATAAGGACAATTAAGAAAATTTTGTCATGGCTGTTTATTGTTTATAAATATTTATCTTTAAATCTTATCTAAAAATAATACTATGATTAGACTTCTACGCCAATTACTTTGTTTATCGCTGGTTATGCTTGTTCTTGTTAGCAGCAGTTACGCTGGTCGCCGTCGACCTAAATGGGTGAAAAAACGCCCCATTTCGTCGGAATACTTCATCGGGATTTCAGTGGTGAAAAAAGATGTAGATAACTATATGCAGTTGGCTAAGAATAAAGCTTTACAAGATTTAGCCTCACAAATATCCATTCAAATTTCTTCAAATTCAGTCCTGCATCAATTTGAAGATAATACGAGTTTTAAGGAGGAGTTTGAGTCACAGGTTCAAACTTCACTGGCTCAGGATTTGGAAGGATATGAATTAGTTGGTTCCTGGAATAATAAAAGAGGCAATGAGTATTGGGAATACTACCGATTGTCGAGAAAACAATACGAATTGTTGAAACGATTGAAGTTGAACAAAGCTAAGAAATTAGCTCAAAACTATTATGAGGAAGCTCTGAAATATGAGAAAAAGCTCGATTTGCTCCAGGCACTAAGCTATTACGCGAAGTCGATCGATGCCCTAAAGAAACATTTAGACGAAGATTTATCGGTGATGACCTTTGAAGGAAGGGTGAATTTAGGAACTGAGATTTATAAAAGGATTCAGAATTTATATGCCCGAACTCAGCTTATTCCTGAAAAGAAGAATATCAAAATTGAAATATCGACATCAGTTAAAGAGCCTTTTTTTGTGAAAGCTTTATGGACAGGTGATTCCGGTGAAGAGCCGTTGACCAACTTGCCTCTTGCTTTTGATTTTGTAACTGGCGGCGGCTTGTTAAACAAGTCTGTGAATACTGATGAATTTGGTTATGCTTCCTCTTATTTGACCAGAGTAACTTCCAAACAAAAGCTTCAGGAGATTGAAGTGTCGATGAATCTCTCATCGATATTAAATCCTGATGATGAAGATTACGAGCTTTATAAAATGTTTCTAACGCCCGAATTAGCACCTAAATGCAAAATAATTCTGAATGTAGAACGTCTGAAGGCACTTATGATTTTTAGTGAGAAAATATTTGGTGAAGATTCAAAACGTTCAATTCTTAAGAATGCCATTAAAAAGGAGTTGTCTGCAAATTTCTTTTCATTTACTGATGATAAGGATAGAGCGAATGTGGTTTTGGATGTGAAAACCAATGTGACAAAAGGAGAGATTAAAGAGGGGCGCAATTACAAGGTTCACATCGTATATCTGGATTGCTATTTCACTTTGACAGATATGAAAACAGGTTTTGAAATTTTTAACGATGCCATTTATGAAGTTAAAGGGATGAAGCCAGTGAGTTATAATTATGCTGTGAAAGAAGCTTATGAACAGGCTGTAGAAGAAATTCACAATAGCATTATTCCAAAGTTGAATCAACTGGATTTGTAAACAAATCAGATTAAAATAAAAAGTAGTAAGAACGTTCAGTTTTAGACCTATACACAAATTGGGATAAAAAGCTGAAGTATAAATTTAAATTTATGAAAGCGAAAAATTTGAAGCATGTATTAATCTTAGGATTAGGAATGATAATGACTGCCGGATTGAGTTCTTGTGGTTCTAGTGAAAAAATGGTTTCTGCAAAATCTCAAGGCGAAGAATTGATCGAAGTTTACTGTACCGGACCTGATTTTCAGAGTGACAAAAAGAACTTCAGAGCTTCTGCAATTGGAGAAAGTTTGGATCAAATGGTTTCGAAGAAAAAGGCCGGAACGAATGCTCGTGCTGAATTAGCTTCTTTGGTTGCATCGACTGTTAAAGGCACCATAGATAACTATGTTAACTCTACAGAAATGAACAATGTAGAGCAAGTTGAAGAAAGATATGAAGGATTAACTCGTGAGGTGATTAACCAGCAATTGAACAACATTAAAGTGATTTGCGAAAAGCAGACTCGTACTTCTGAAAATAAGTACAAGACTTATATGGCTCTTGAAATGAGTGCTGAGGATTTGGAAAAAGCAATCAGTGAAAGATTATCTCAGGACGAGAAGCTAAAGGTTGATTACGATTACAATAAATTTAAAGAAACTTATGACGCTGAAATGCAAAAATTAGAAAGCAAGCAAAGAGGTTTTTAAGCTATATTTAATAAGAAAAAAAACAGCGCTTATCCATTGGGTTAAGCGCTGTTTTTGTATTCTTATTTTTGGTTTATACCATACTTAATAGCTGCACGCAAACAATTAAAAAGACCATAGCAATTGGATATACAGTTGCATAGGCTATGGCTTGGGCATTGGAATCCGTCATGCCATCAACAGCAGCTAAGCCCGGTGTACTGGTCATACTACCTGTAAGTGCCCCCAACAAGTTAAGGAGGTTCATTTTTAACCAATAATGCCCAATAAGTGTCGTGATGAGCATCGGAATTAGAGTTATAACAATACCTACTCCAAAAAGGAGTATTCCTGATTGCTGAAAAGTCTCAACGAGCTTAGAACCTGCACTGGTGCCCACAACAGCAAGAAACATGAGCAAACCCAACTGGCGAAGCAATTGGTTGGCTGTGCCTGACATAGTCCAAAGCACAGGTCCTGTTTTCCCAATACGACTCAATACTAAGGCAACCATTAAGACACCTCCTGTTAAGCCCAGAGAGAAGGTGAAATCGTCGCTGAATGATATTTTAAGTTTTCCCACTAATACCCCTAAAACAATTCCTGTAGCAATTGGGAAGAAATCGGTGTCGGATAGCTTTTTTACATCGTTACCAAACAAGTGACGAACGTTATTGATGTTTCCTGTACCGCAGGCTACAACTAATTTATCTCCAAATCGAATTAACGATTTTGAACTTGGAGCAATATCAATTCCAGCTCTTCTGATTCTTGTTATTCGGGCGTTATAGTTCGAGAGAACATTGAGCTGACCGATGGTTTTATTCACCACGTCTTTATTTGTAACAAGAATGGTTTCAACGACGTAATCGACACTTAATGGGATTTTTTCCTCTGTCTGTTCACCTATCAAAATTTTAGCTTTCCCAAGAGCCTGGTCGGTTCCAATAAGTTTAATGATATCATTTTTGTGGAGTATGGTTGAAGGACTGGGAACAATAGTTTTTCCTTCATGCATGATGCGTGTGATATTGGCTTGTGTCATGGCACGCACCTTTAGCTCACGAATGCTTTTCCCAACAATCTTTTCATTTTCGACAATGAAATTTCGATTAAATAGTTCGGGGTGTTTTTTAAGATCTTCTTCTTCCAGTTGTTTTGCTTCGGCATCAATATCAACTCCAACAAGTTTGGGATACAAGCGAACAAAGAGAATCACTCCAATTACCCCAAAGGGATATGCAATACCATAACCAATTGAAGAGAGGGTAGAGCCTGTACTTTCAATAGCTGCAGCTAAACCTGGTGTACTGGTTAATGAACCTGTGAGTAGCCCAATTGCAATTTTCATATCAACATTAAATGCATAAGCAAGCCCAACTGTTATTAAGGATGCACTTGAAATCAGTACAAATGCAAGTATGATGAGTTGACGCCCATTCTTTTGGAACGATTCAAAGAATCCAGGTCCGGCCTGAATACCAATTGTGAAAATAAACAGCGTAAGACCGATTTGTTGAATGTCGACGGGGATGCTGACTCCGAAATGACCAAAGACAAGAGCGACAAAGATAACTGCTGAAACGTCGAGAGAGATGCCTTTGATTTTGATGTTACCAATAATGAAACCTATGGCAACAATAAGAAAAAGTACGAAATAACTTGATGATAATAAATCCATTGAGACTGTGTGTTTGCAAGATTATGAGCCTTGTTTTAAGCCTGCAAAGTTAAAATAGATTTTTTATAAATTGGATAAATGAATCTGGTTTATATTTCAGTAGATAACAAGTCCCTTTAAAACTATTCAAAAACAGGGCTTTGTATTAAATACCTAGTTTGTAATCCTAAACAAAAAAAAGCGACTTCCAAAGAGAAAGTCGCTTGATTGTATTGAGATATTTTTTAATTATTTCATTAAGAAATTAAAATCGTCAGAAGCGTTCAGTTCGTATGCGTCAACACCATTTTTGAAGATACGACACTCACGATCACCAATTAAACTGATTTTTTCATCTTCTACCAGGAACATGGTTGCTTCGCGCAAACCTGCTACATACATATCAGGATTGACAACCAGGAATTCATTGATTCTGTCTTCACGAGTTTCACCGCCATGACCTTCAGGATTTTTATCCAAATAGTGTGGGTTAATCTGGAAAGGAATTAAGTTTAATGCCTCAAACCCAAGAGGATCGATAATAGGCATGTCGTTGGTTGTTTTAATTGTAGGACAAGTTAGGTTAGAACCTGCACTCCAGCCAATATAAGGAGCTTTGCCTTCAATCACTTTTGTGCGTATTGCATCAGTTAAATTAAACTTGTGAACCATGTGTAACAAGTTCCAGGTGCTACCACCACCAACAACAATAGCTTCAGCTTCTTCAACGGCTTTAATTGGATCATCGAAATGATGAATGGATACAATATCGTGTCCCACTTCGTTGAATCTTTCTTTCACTTTAGCTTCATAATCGTCGAATGAAACTGTAACACCAGCGTAAGGAATAAACAAAGCTTTTACAGACTTTTCACCTAAGAATTCTTTGATATTATTTTTAGGATAATCTAAATAGTCCTCACCTGGATTGGTTGAGTTGCTAATTAATAATAGTCTCATTATTATAATTTTCGTTTAAGTATTTCAATAAAATATGAAGCGTACTGAATCTAACTATTGGATAAATTCAACAGAGCTAATAAATAATTTGTTGAAAATCCTGATAAAATGAATTAGATCATGCTCCGAAGTTCTAAATTTAAATATTTAGAAGAGAATAGCTGGCTTCTTTCTTGACTAATTCAGAAAATTTTTGAGAGCTTAAAGGGTGGCTTGGAATGGTAAATGTGAACACACTGCCCTTATTAATTTCACTACTGACATTAAACCATCCATTGTTTTTGCTTAGAAAGTCACGACATAATGCTAAACCGATACCTGTTCCTTTTTCGTTGGCGGTACCATCAGTAGTGAATCCTTTATGGATATTTCGAATCTGATCTTTTCGCATGCCCACACCATTGTCAATAACGGATATGCTCACAAAGTGGTCTTTGATTTCCGAGCGGATTTCGATTGAGCCTCCTTTATGGGTGAATTTAATGGCATTAGATATGAGATTTCGGAGTATGGTATGCACCATATTTCTATCGCAGTATACATCGGATTTGTTATCCGAGGAAGTAAAAAGCGTGATAGACTTAATCTTAGCTAATTCCGAAAGTAGTTCCAGATTTGAATGGATGATAGTCTCTAAATTAACCATTTCTAAATTTGGAGTGATAGACTGGCTTTGATTTCGAGCCCATGCGAGTAAATTCTCCAAAAGTTCGTAAGAATTGTCAGCTGAATGGAATAGGGAGCCTAAAAATTCAACCTTTTCTTCTTCTGTTAAAGCTAAATCTTCTTCGGTTAGCAACATTCGAAGACCATTACTGATATTTCCTACAGATCCTCTTAAATCGTGTGCAATCAAAGAGAACATTTTATCTTTGGTTGTGTTTGCTGTTTTTAATGCATCCTCACTTTTCTGAAGGGCTTCTTTTTTATCGAACATTTCTTCGGCATGCTGATCAGCCATACTCTTTTCAAGTTCGAGAATTTCATTTCTTTTTCGGTTATTCCTGTATCGGATAAATAAAATGAAGAAGCCTATGATTAAGGCTAGAAGAGTTGAAAGGCCAAAAATGTATTGTTGGAAAATCTTAACCTGTTGCGTTTGATTTTCTTCACGAAGGCGATGATTTTCTATGTCCTGATTTCTGGTTGCCTGGCGAACTTCCAGATCGGTAATTTTATTGGTTTGCTGATCCTCAATAATTGAATCTTTGTAGGCCTGGGCTGTATGAATAGCTGAAAGAGCGGATGCGTAGGATTTCTCTTTGGTATGATATTGTGAAAGATAATCGTAATAGGAGCTATATAGACGATGTGATTTTAATTTTTTTGCGATTGCAAAACCCTGGTTCAAATGCTTTAATACTTTATCATTCTCGCCATGTTGTAAGTATAGAATCGCCAAATTTAATTCGAATAAGCCGACGTTATAATTTTGGCTATTATCCTGATGAAATCCAACGGCTTCCTTATAAATTTTAATAGCCTCAAGTATATCTCCCTTATCGGCGTAATAACTGCCTAAATTATTTAATGCTGCAGAAATCAGTTCATCATCATTTAGTTCTTTTGCAGATCTATAAGCTTGAATGAGATACCCACGTGCAAGATCATCATTGTTTTGAGATTTGTAATATAAACCGAAGAGATTATTACAACTGGTTAATCCCTTTTTATTGTTTAGTTGATTGAAAGTTTTAGAAGCCTCCTTGGTAAAAGCGAAGGATTTTCTGTACATCCCAATCTGATTGTATACCACTCCAAGTTGGAGAGCGACTTCTGCATTTGTAGCTAAGAATTTATTACTCTTAGAAAATTGATAGGCATCCAAAAGGTATTCCAGAGAGAGATCGTATTGATTATCCATATGGTAGGCGCGCCCCAGATAGTACATGGCTTTGGCTACTTCTTCGTTATAGTCAAGATTTTTAGCCAGCGCCAGCGCCTGAAGACCTAATTGAATAGCCTTTTCCGGATTGGGTTCCCAATAGCTACGGCTCAATTCCAGAAAAGTTTCTAATTTTTCCCTTCCGGATACATTTTCCAAACGATTGGAAAGACTATCGATTCTTGAATGAGATTCGGATAACACAATGCTTGTCTTGAAAAAAAGACACAGCATGATGAGTATGTAGGGGATTCTTTTCACAAATATCAAATCGTTATTGATTAGCAGTATTCATTCTACTGAACCTGCCTATTTTAATAACGCATAAAATGTGATTGTGTGTTATGATAAGATCAGGAACTGATAGACGAATATATAAATGCTAATATATAACATTAATCCGACATTTTCAGATGTTCATAAGCATAAAGTTTACCTTCACAAAACAAAAGAGTGCCATGCTAATAGCATGACACTCATTTTATTACTCCTAATGTCATTTTTTAAAAACGTATGAGTGTTAAACCAATTGTATAAGGCGTCAATTCAGGGCCTTTATTATTTCTGAATAGGTCAGTCATTCCGTAAGTGGCAAAAAGATTGATGGCTCGATATCCCAAACGAACTTGTGCACTATAACGGAAAGCTTGTAGATTAAAATCGTCCTTATCTTTATCTTTATGGGAGTTCCCATTTCTCTTGTATTTAATCTTAGAGTGAGTTCCTAAACGAAGACCACCAACCAAACCAGCAGACATGTGTACTTTATGGCCATTCTTAACAGGGATTTGGAATTCCATTAACAGGGGGACAGTCAGGTAGAGTGAAGTAAGTTTCGATTTTTTTACATCCCAGTCAGGGTTAATTGGATCAGGATAAATAACACCATCAATTTCATGTAGGGTGATATCCTGATCAAAACGGTAGTTGTTCCATTCCAGCCCCATACCGGTTACAAGCCCAATATTGGTTTTCTTTTTTTGCAGACTGATATCGTATTGCAAGAAATTTAGGTTTACTGCAACTGATTTTACTAAATTTAGGTCCATAAACTCATTGCCATTGTAGGACGAATAATCAGTGTTGGCAAAGGCATTGATCCCCATTTCGAAACCTGTCCAGTGCCCTCGAAAGGTCGGTTTTTTGTAAGTTTTTGTGTCGGGATCCCAGGGACGAACCTTTTCGATCCTAATACGAGTGCCATGCCAACCATCGATGATATTAATTTGTTTACGTCCAATTCTAATCTTAGTTGTATCCTGATCTTCCTGAATATCAACATCAGCAAAGCCTCCCACTTTAACTTTGGTTCCTTTCTCCGAATCTACAACTTGCAAAAAGTCTCTATTTAAAATTTTTATATCAGCCGTGTCAGCATGAGTGTTTTTTTTATGAGCAGGAGATCGGTATTCAGGTTTTTTTACGGGTTTTTTCTTCTTGTTAGACCAATTGTCTTCAATGATAATTTTCTTTTTTTTAAGGCTGTCAGTTTTCAGTGTGTCTGATACAACTTGCGCCTGACTGCCCAGTGCTAAGATTAAAGCAAGTGATAATAGAAGGAATCGTTTCATATGTTTATAATTTTTAAGTTCTTGTCGTATTGAAGTCACCAGATTAATTCTTTCGGCTCGTCCCATAGCTTAATAATTTTCGTCTTTATCCAGTTTTAATTATCTGATCAAGGCTCTATTATTTCTTTTTGAGTTAATAATAAATTGAGATGATCAGTACTATCGAAAAAATAAGTTTCGAAATCAGTAATAAGACGAAGAAGTGAGTGAATAGTTACAGCAGCGTTAAAGTAAGTTGAAACTGAAGGGTGTTTTACTTCACAGGTGCGGAGAAACCAATGCCATAGGTGTTGAAAGCGACTCTGGTTTTATCTGTTTTAGGGTCGTAGTTTTTTTCCAGATTAATTTTTTTGCCAGCAAGTTTCCCTAACTGACTGACACCATAACCCGCAATTTTGAGCAATGTTGGCTTCTCTTTTATGTTTTTCTCTGCCTTGCTCGCTTTCCAGGAAATACCCAGCATAGCTAGTCCATTATTCTTCATCCTGTTAGGTGTATTGGGTAAAGTAGGCACCAATTTCAGATCTGAATTAGCAGTGTTCTTCAGGGCAATAGACTTATTATCAGCTAGCAGACTTTGAATTTCAACTTTTTCAATAACTTTTTTAAAAGAAGCATATCCACGAACAGGTAATACATCAATTTTATTGATTCGTTTGTTGGGAACTTTATTTTTTGTTTTGCCTGGTGTTGGCTTTACAGTTTTGTTTGTCTTTTTTATCTCCTTAATAATTTCCTTACCTGTAGGTGTTTTGGGATTAGCACTTTTTACTGAATCTGTTTTTACAATTTGACTTGGCGTATTCTGAGAAACAAGCTCATTGTTTAAATTGTCTGTCCCTGTTTCAATTTCAGTTGTCCAAATGCTAAAAAGTATTGCAATTGAAGCTGCAGTAGCCAAACTTGTGAATAAAAACGGTTTGATGAGGATACCTTTCTTACTTCGTTTTAATAAATTTTTATTTGTGAAGACAATTGATTTGTCAGCTTCTAACTTCGTTTTGTAATAGGTATCAAGATCTTTCTTCTTTTCAGGATGTGTGGCTACAAATAACTTGAATGCGTCATTTTCGTAGCCATCTAAATCACCCTCTATTTGGGCAATACAAAAATCATCGAAATTAAGCTGAAAGGGAATGTCTTTAAGTTGGGGTTGTTTCTCAGAAGTTTCAAAAGCTTCACATTCCAAATCCATAGCTGATATTTCGTCCAATTCTTTTTTTAAATCAGGATTTTCAGCAAGAAACGCCTGCAATGCCGATTCTTCACGGGCATTTAATTTCCCCTCGATGTAGTCGAGGAAAAATTCTTCGTAGTTGTTTCTAGTTATGGTTTTCATGTACGCTCTTTTTTCTGGTATTCTCTTTAAACCTGGGCTTTTGTTCAAGGAAAAATCTAAACGAGAGTTTCCATATGCCCAATATATTCTTTCATCTTTTTTCGTGCCCTATAGATGTAAACTTTCACTTGTGATTCGGTTAAATCAGTAATCTCTGCAATTTCCTGATAGCTGTACCCTTCATAATCGCGAAGCAGTACCACCGATCGTTGTATTTCAGACAATCTTTCCAGTGCCTGGTCGAGGATCTCTTTAAGGTCAGTGTAGTGTTCAGAATGTGCGTAGGCTCTGACATCAACCTGGTCAAAATCCTCTTTCCGTTTTTCTCGTCTTATCAAATCAATCATGGTTCTATAGGCCGTAGTGTATAGATATGACTTGACTTTCAGGAAGTTAACATTTTCGACATTACGCCATAATTTCTCGAAACTATCCTGTACGATATCTCTCGTCTTATCCTCATCTTTGATGTTTTTTAGGATAAAACGAAATACTCCATCAGAGTGATGATCGACGCTTATATTATACTCTTCCAGTTTCATTTATATGTATTCGTCTCTAGAACGGATAGACTGATTTAAAAGTTACAGGACTTTTAAATAAAAATCAGAAAAAATTGTCTCAAAGGGTTCTGTCTTGATCTGTTTTTGTTTTTATCTTCGCATGCAGCACCATTTTGTAAATTCATCCCAATTTAAACATAAAATTTCAATTGATATGAAGAAGCAAATTTATGCCTTGTTTGTTTTAGCATTAACCTTAGGTTCTTGTAGCAACTCAAATTCCACAATCACCACTCCTCAGGATCAGCAAAATGATTATTTGACCATGTCTACTTTATGGTACCAGCGAGCTTCAGAATGTAGAGCCTTGTATTATCAAGCCTTTTATTTTGCTAAACATTCTTTAGTTGCTAATCTTGCCGATTCAAAGAATGATAAACCCAAAGCAGTAGTTGTTGATATCGATGAGACAGTTCTTGACAACAGCCCATTCGAGGCTTATTCAATTCGTACAGGTAAAGCTTTTTCACCAAAACTTTGGAAGGAGTGGACCGCTAAAGCAGCCTGTCGCGCTACTCCCGGAGCATTAGAATTCTTAAAGTTTGCCGAATCAAAAGGGGTTGAAACCTTTTATATCTCGAATAGAAAAGTTGATGAAACTGTAGTGACTCTTAAAAACCTGAAAGCTCTGGGATTTCCATTTGCTGATGAGGCTCACATTCTATTAAAAACCAATACCAGTGTTAAAGCCGTTCGACGTGATAAGGTTTCGGAAACTCACGATATTCTGATATTAGCTGGTGATAATATTGGTGATTTTGATGAATTGTTCGAAAATAGAAGTAAGGGATTTGGTTTTGAAACCGTAGATGCTCACAAAGAAGATTTTGGAAAACGTTACATCGTTCTACCAAACCCCATGTATGGTTCATGGGAGAGTGTGGCGTTCAAGGGGCAGAAAGGATTGAATCCTGAACAGAAAAATGAATTAAGAAAAGAAGCTTTGATTGGTTATAAAGAACTGGCAAACTAGTTTTCAGTAAATAACTAAATCGTAATAAATATAAAAACCTCCCAACTTATTCAAGTAGGGAGGTTTTTTTTATTCTTTAATAATTATGGGTTTACAGATCGAATTTTATGCCTTGAGCAAGGGGTAAATCAGTACCATAGTTGATGGTATTGGTTTGGCGACGCATATAAGTTTTCCATGCATCTGAACCCGACTCGCGACCACCCCCGGTTTCTTTTTCTCCACCAAAGGCACCACCAATTTCAGCACCCGATGTACCAATATTCACATTGGCAATACCACAATCGCTCCCTACGCCTGAAAGGAAAATCTGTGCTTCTCTGACATTCATGGTGAATATAGATGAAGATAAACCCTGAGGCACATTGTTGTGCATCTCTATGGCTTCGTCCAGTTTTTTATATTTCATGATATACAAAACAGGAACGAATGATTCATCCTGAACGATTTGCCAATGGTTTTCAACTTCGCAAAAACTAGGCAATACATAATTACCATCCAGAACTTTATCACCAAAAACAACTTTGCCACCTGCTTTTTTAACTTCAGTAATGGCTGTTTTATAGACATCAACGGCCTCTTTATCGATCACAGGTCCAACCAGTGTGTCTGGATCAAGAGGGTTGCCAATTTTTTTCTCAACTTGAGCGTAGGCATTCAAAAGTCGATTTTTTACATCATCGTAAATGTCTTCGTGAATAATCAATCGTCGGGTAGAGGTGCATCGCTGACCAGCAGTCCCTACTGAACCGAATACAATGCCGGGAATGGCCATGTCCAAGTCAGCGGAAGGAGCAACGATAATGGCATTGTTACCACCCAATTCAGCAATGGTTCTACCCAAACGAGCACCAACTTTCTCAGCAACTCGTTTGCCTATTGCTGTCGATCCGGTAACCGAGATAAGAGGGACGCGCTTGTCCTCAATAAAATTATCGCCCATGACAGATGATTTGGCAACAACCAGGTTGAATACACCTTCAGGCACATCATTATCTTTTAATACTTTTTGAATTATATTTTGGCAGGCAAGGGCACATAAAGGCACTTTAGAACTCGGTTTCCAAATAATCACATCACCACAAACTGCTGCAATCATTGCATTCCATGCCCAAACGGCAACAGGGAAATTAAACGCAGAAATTACTCCCACAACACCAAGAGGGTGGTATTGATCCATCATTTTATGATCCGGACGTTCTGAATGCATAGTGAAACCATAGAGTTGGCGGGAAAGACCAACTGCAAAATCGCAGATATCGATCATTTCTTGCACCTCGCCCAGACCTTCCTGGTAGATTTTACCCATTTCGAAACTAACCAACTTGCCCAAATCCTCTTTAGCTTCTCTTAAGGCATTTCCTATTTGCCTAACGACTTCGCCACGCGCAGGTGCGGGTACTTTTCGCCAGACTTTAAAAGCGTCTTGAGCCGTATCCAATACTTTTTCATAGTCGTTTATATCGGCGTTTACAACCCTGGCGATTTCTGAATTATCGACTGGTGAGAAAGATGTTGTAGTATGACCTTTACACTCGAACCACTCTGTTCCGGTTGTTACCCCAGGATTAACAGCTGCAATCCCTAATCGCTCTAGACTTTCTTTTATTCCAAAATGTGTCATGGTATTTTGAGTTTTTTGGTTTCGAAATTTGATGCTTATTCAATCTGTTTAAATTAAGAAAGAATTTAAATAAGCGGTATGATATTTGTCATGTGCCTGATTTTTCATGATTCCCAAATTTCCCAAAAGCAAGAAACCCGATAGTGGAGACTACCGGGTTTCTTGTTTTTCAACGTCAAAATTTATTTGATGGCTACATCTTTCTTTTCTTCTTTGTTTATTTCAGAACTTGCTATTTTCAAAGCATCGAGGTCAATATCCTCTTCTTCGTTGTAGATCTGAAGCAGTGGTTCTTTAAACGATTTATTTGTAATCAATCGTTCAAGTGTGAGTAGTAATGACGGCAGTAGAACTAAATTCGAAAGCATGGCAGACAAGAGAGTGACTGAGACCAAAACACCTAAAGAAACTGTTCCCCCGAATTCGGACAAGGCGAAAATTCCAAAACCAAAGAAAAGAATAATTGAAGTGTACATCATACTTTGTCCGGTTTCACGAAGTGCCAATACAACAGAAGAGCGGATACTCCAGTTGGTTAACTTTAACTCCTGTCGATATTTGGCTAAGTAGTGTATGGTGTCGTCAACCGATATCCCGAAGGCTATACTAAATACCAATATGGTTGATGCTTTAATGGGGATGCCAAAGTAGCCCATTAAGGCTGCCGTAATAATTAAAGGAATCAGGTTTGGAATAAGAGCCACCAGTACCATTCTTTTGGATGAGAACATCCATGCCATAAATGTGGCGATTAGGAAAATAGCCAAAGCCAAGCTTAAAAATAAGTTCTTTATCAGGTATTGGGTTCCCTTAAAAAAGACAATACTCGAACCTGTTACGGTGACTTTATACTTGTCTTTAGGGAATATCTCATCGACATGATTTAGAATGGTTTTCTCCATTTCTTCCATTCTGGTTGTCCCGATGTCTTTCATTCTGAAACTCATTCGGGTTTGAGTTTGAGTTGAATCCATAAAAGCATCAAAAATACTGACTTCACCCTTAACATTTGCTTTCGAAAGATATGACAGCAGGATGTTTTTCACATTACTACTTGGCATCTTGTAATATTTCTCTTTGCCGTTGTAGTAGGCTTGTTGAGCAAATTTTGCTCCTTCAACTAATGATAGTGAAGCAGAAATTGATGGATATTGTTTTAATGAATCGTTTAATTTTTCAATACGTTTAAGTGTGGATAATTTCAAAGCTCCACCCTTTTTCTTGGTTTCAACCACAACCTCCAGAGGCATAATCCCATCAAGATTTGATTCGAAAAACTTTAAATCCTGATAGATGATATTTTCGTGAGGAAGATCATCAACCATGTACCCTGTACTTTTTATTTGGCTGATACCAATTACCCCAATAATCATAAATAGCCCTGTGACAAAATAGACAGCTTTTCGATGATTTAATACTATTTTTTCAAGTGTTCTTACGAACTTGTTTACGAACTTATTTTCAAGATGTTGAGTGGCCTTGCTGTCAGGAGGTCCCAGGAAACTAAAAATAATAGGGATCAGAACTAAAGACAAAAAGAAAACGACCATAATGTTTAAAGCTGCAACAACTCCGAACTCTTTAAGGATCTGGCTTGATGTTATAATAAAAGTTGCAAAACCTGATGCTGTAGTCAAGTTGGTCAAGAAAGTGGCATTCCCGATTTTAGAAACGACACGCTGCAGGGCTCTGATCTTATTGCGATGGCGTATGTATTCGCCGTGGTACTTATTAATGAGAAACACGGAGTTTGGAATACCAATAACAACCAGAAGCGGGGGGAGCATTGCCGTCAGAAGGGTGATTTTATAATCGAAAAGCACCATGGAACCTACAGCCCATATTACGCTTAAGCCAACGACTAACATACAAAAGAAAACCACTTTGAACGAGCGGAAAAACATGAACAGAATTATAGCTGTCACCAATAGAGACAAGAGAATAAACATGTTCATCTCTTTCTTTATCATCTGAGCCATTACCACTCTAATGTAGGGCAAGCCAGAGTAACGCATCTGCAAATTGTGTTTCTGAGCAAAGGCTTCAGATCTCTCGTGAACTGTTTTAACCATTGGCTCCCTGGCCTTCGAATTGATAATTTTCCCGTTAACGGTAATCGCCATCAAATAAGTGTGGGTATCATGGTTGACAAGGCTTCCCTTGTAAAAAGGTAAAGACTCTGCAATGGCAGCAATACTATCGAGTTCTTTCTGCGAACTTAATTTTTCAGGGAAAATAGATTCAAATTCAAAACGCTTCTTCTCTTTATTTTTGGTGATATTGTAAGTGTGGGCAATGGAAACGACTGCATCAATACCATCTAATTTATTAATATCATTGCCAAGAGCGATCCAATCGTTAACCTTATCTAATTCGTAGAAATTACTATCCTGAATGGCAAAGAACATCACGTTTCCTTCTTGTCCGAAGGTCTCATGGAAATTCTCATAATCGATGGACGCTGAATCGTCAGAGGGTAGGAGGGCAGCATGCTGATAGGACATTTCTACAAACTGGGCCTTATAGGCCATAAAGACTGTCATCAGTCCAACAAGTACTAATAATAATATCCTATTCCTGAGAATAACTCCCGCAATCCTATTCCACATATCTAAAATCTATCTTTGATTCTTGTTTTTAGTGATGGCCTTCTCTTATATATGACTGGTTGTCAGTTTAATATTAGTCATAAATAATGAGTAACCAACATCTTGGCGAAAATACGACTTAATATCCTCATTTCAAAAGCTTGTAGGGCTTATCATATATGCTGTAGACCTATTTTTTTTAGATGCTAAATTTATTCCTGCCTAAGATGAATCGTGTTGATAATCTATATTTTAAGTGATATGAAGATTTTGCTGTTTTGCCATTAAAAACTGAGGCGAATTTTTATAGAAATTTAAGACTTCGTTCAAAAATCTACTAAGAAAAAACTTGAAAATTATTTGAATTTCAAGCCAAGGTTAAGTTAATGTTAACTTTTGAAATATTTGGTTGTAAAAATTAGGTTGTCTCTAAATATCCTATATTTTTGCCAACCCAAAACGAGAACTAATCAACTGAAAAACAAATAAATTTAGACTAATTATGGATTATGGTTTAGGTGATTTTCTAACACTCATAGGTTCCTTAGGATTATTCCTTTACGGAATGAAACTGATGAGTGAGGCTTTGCAAAAAGTAGCCGGAGAAAAAATGAGATCGATTTTGTCTGCAATGACATCCAATCGTGTTAAAGGTGTTATGACCGGAGTGTTAATTACAGCATTAATTCAGTCATCATCGGCTACAACCGTAATGGTCGTAAGTTTCGTGAATGCAGGATTACTTTCACTGGTAGAATCAGTAGGTGTAATTATGGGTGCCAACATCGGAACCACTGTTACAGCCTGGTTAATATCCTTACTTGGTTTTAAAGTAAGTATGAGTGCTATCTCTTTACCATTAATTGGTTTGAGTTTACCTCTATTGTTCTCAAGCAACCGTTCAAGAAAGAACTGGGGTGAGTTGGTCATTGGATTTGCATTGTTATTTATCGGTCTTCAGTTCTTGAAGGAATCTATGCCGGATATCAAAAATAACCCAGCCATATTAAATTTCCTTACTTCTTATACTGATTTAGGTTTTGGATCGTACTTACTATTTGCAGGTATTGGAACCTTACTGACTATTTTAATTCAATCTTCATCTGCTACAATGGCACTTACCCTTGTGATGTGTAACAGTGGATGGATTAGTTTTGACATGGCTGCTGCCATGGTATTAGGTGAGAATATCGGAACAACTATTACTGCTAACCTAGCGGCAATGGTTGCTAACACATCAGCAAGAAGAGCTGCAAGAGCTCACTTAATTTTCAATACATTCGGAGTGCTTTGGATGTTAATGGTTTTACCATACTTCCTTGAGGGTATTGCCGCACTTAATATGTGGCTTGGTGGAGGTGATCCTCTATCAACTGATCCGGCACTAGCTAAGGAGACTATAGCTGCAGTTCCTGTATCCTTGTCGCTATTTCACACCATCTTTAACGTTCTGAATGTGGTGATCATGATTTGGTTTGCGAATTTTATCGTAAAAATTGTGACTAAGTTAGTTCCTACCAACGAAAGCGAAGAAGAAGAATTCAAATTGCAGCATATTAAGACAGGTATGTTATCGACACCGGAAGCTTCATTGTTTCAAGCTAAAATGGAGATTAGCCTATATGCTAAGAGCACCAAAAAGATGTTTGGCTATGTGAAGCAGGCTTTTAATGAAACCAACGATAAGAATTTTAATAAGCTTTACGAAAAAGTTGATAAGTTAGAGGATGAGAACGACGATATGGAGATTCAGATTGCAGATTACCTAACCAAGGTTTCTGAAACACGTTTAAGTCCTGTTAGTTCGAAACGTGTTCGTGCATTCTTTAAAATGGTTGACGATATTGAGAGTATGGGTGATTCTATGCTAAATATTACAAAAGCCTTGCATCGCAAGAGAGTACAAAAAGCCTGGTTTCCTCAAGAAGTCCGTGATAATTTGAATAAGATGTTCGAATTGGTTGACGAGGCCTTAATCGTGATGTTCAACAATACTGAGACAAATTTTGAAGAGGTATTGACAAAGAAGGCTTACGAGGCTGAAAAGGAAATCGACGAATTCCGTACTATCCTTAAGCAACAACACTTAAGTGATGTTAAGGAAAAGAAATACGAATATAAAGCAGGTATCATTTATAACGATATTTTCTCGGAATGTGAAAAAATTGGAGACTACTGTATCAATATCTCTCAATCAATCTCTGAGATTAAGGATTAATTGATATTTCAATATTAGAAAGCCTCTGATGCCCATGGTGTCAGAGGCTTTTTTTTATTCCTTAGGATTTAAATAGCAGGTGTTTAGTGCCAAAAAAAAGTGCCATCCTGAGGACGGCACTTTGATCATACTATTTTTAAGATTTGATCTAGAATTTACGGAAACCGATCAATCTGCGAACCTCTTCCAAAGTTTTTGCAGCGCTTTCGCGAGCTTTTTCTGCACCCATACGAGTTACTTTTCTCAAGTACTCATCGTCTTGTGAGATAGCTAAAAATTTCTCACGAATAGGAGCGTTAAAGTTGATGATGTCTTCGGCCAATTGCTTTTTCAAATCACCGTAGCGAATTTCACAATTGTTGTATTTGTCGTTGAAGAAATCGTAGGTGTCCTTTGTCGAAACCACATCCATCAATGTAAATAGGTTTTGAATCGCTTCTGGTTTTTCCTGGTTCATTTCAGTTGGACCACTATCCGAAACGGCTTTCATCACCTTTTTACGAATTGTTTTTGGATCTTCAATCAGACCAATTGCGTTCCCTTCTGATTTACCCATTTTACCTGAACCATCAAGTCCTGGAATTTTTACAAATTCACCGGTAAATGAATAGGGTTGAGGAATAGGGAAAGTTTCTTCACCATATGTGTTGTTGAATCGACGAGCAAACTTACGAGCCATTTCAAGATTCTGCTCCTGATCCTTCCCAACAGGAACTCTCTGAGCCTTGTGAATCAGTATATCTGCAGCCATTAAAACCGGGTAAGTTAACAAACCTGCATTTACATTCTCAGGTTGCTTACGTGCTTTGTCCTTAAAGGATGTTGTACGTTCCAACTCCCCTAAGTAGGCATTCATGTTCATCAAAAGATACAATTCTGTAATTTCAGGAACGTCGCTCTGAACGTAGATACAAGCCTTTTCAGGATCGATTCCACAAGCTAGATATTCAGCCAATACGTTTCTTACATTATTGTGAAGATCGGCAGGAGTCGGATGTGTAGTCAGGGAATGCCAGTCTGCAATAAAGAAAAAGCAATTGTTGTCATTCTGCATTTGCACAAAATTCTTTATGGCACCGAAATAGTTCCCCAGGTGCAAATTACCTGTTGATCGGATTCCACTTACTACTGTATTCATATTAATATTAAGTTAATAGCTCATCTGTGAGCCGTGAAAAATTAATTAATCACGCAAAATTATGAAACCTTAGTCACAAAAAGAAATTTTAAAATTATTTCGTATCCGTATTTTTTTCCCAAGTTAAATGCCTGTTAATTATGTCTGCTTTTTCTATATATTTGATCAGTTTAAAAGATCACTTGTATTTATTTTCAACCCCATCCCAATGAACGTACTCGATATTCTAATAGGTATCCCTTTGATTTATGCCATATATAAAGGTTTCACAAAAGGTTTTATATACGAAGTAGCTACTTTAGTGGCTCTCATTTTAGGTATTTATGGAGCGATTCACTTTTCTGATTTTACTGCTGAAGTCATCCAAGATACCTTCAATTATGAATCCCAGTACATGGAATATATATCCTTTGTAGTGACATTTATTGCCATTGTAGTAGGAATTAATTTAATTGGCAGAATAATCGATAAAGTTGTAGAAGCTGTTGCTCTGGGTTTTGTAAACAGGCTTTTGGGTGTTGCCTTTGGCTTGTTAAAGGGGATAGTGATATTGAGCATAGTTGTGCATTTGCTCAATTACGTGAATGAAAGAGTGAATTTTATTTCTGAAGAAAAGAAGAAGGAAAGTCTGTTATACGAACCTATGAGCCAGATAGCAGAAACGCTTTTCGACTTTTTTGATTCGGATTTTTCATCAACTAAAAAAAATCTGGAAGAGAAGATTAAGAAAGGAACTGAAGGTATTAAACTGAAGGTTTAATACTAAAATCTTATTGAACTGTTTTCGTAATTGGTAGGCTGTGTGATTTTATTATTTGTTATGCCTTAGAATTGAGTTAACATTAATTCATAAACACCAAGCATGCACTATACAATCTACAATAAGGTATGTTGATAAAAAAATATATTCCCAGACTTCCTGTTAGAAAAAAGGTTCATTATACCGGCTTGTGTCGTAACTGTGACCATCCTGTTGATGGTAAATTTTGTTCGAATTGTGGACAGTCTGTCAAAGACTTTGATCGACCTTTTTTTGCTGTTTTATTTGAATCACTTAGTGATGCTTTGTCTTTCGACAACCGCTTGTTGCATACACTGGGGCCCTTATGCTTAAGGCCGGGTTTTTTAACTCAAGAATTCATGGCAGGGCGGAGGGTAAAATATACGCCACCTTTTCGTTTGTATCTCTTCCTTACTTTTTTTGCATTTCTTCTGCTATCACACAATCGTACCCCGGATGAAAATTTTTCAGATACGCTGACATTTAATAATGAGACGGGAGAGCAGGTTCATATTTTGAATTTCATTTCTGATTTGGATTCTGTAGCGACTAGTCAAAATAGTATTAAGTCTGATTCGATTAAAGCCGGGAGAGTGTTTTCGAGTTCTCAGGATTCCTTAGCTAATGGATTATCGGTTCATTCAAATATAGAATTTGGAGATAAACCTTTTACGCGTTTGTTTGAGATGTGGAAATTGAATCCAGCTTTAATGATGGATACAGCTCTAAAAAAGTTATCGCAAATACTTCTAATGATTCTGCCACTATTTGCGCTGTTGCTGGCTTTACTTTATTTTCGACAAAAGCGATATTTTCTGGAACATCTGCTGGTCTCGTTAAATTTTCATTCTTTTATATTTATTGTCGTTATTATTAGTGAATTGCTTTGGATGATCAATCTTAAAATAACGACTGACATCGCCATATATTTGTATTTTATTATTCCTATTCAGATGTTAATGTGGCTGAAATCCTACTACAAACAATCCTGGTTTAAAACGGTGTTAAAGTTCTTGATATTGAGTGTTTTTTATAATATTCTTTTGTTTGGTGGTCTGCTGTACAGTTTTCTCTATATGCTACAATCTTAATTTAGATAATTGATAAAAATTGCGCTCATTTTTCACTTATTCTTACCATCTCTAAATACTAATTGGCTCAGAGACTGATTCACACTAAAATGTTTATCTTTGCCAGTCGAAATTAATTGTTGACTTACAGAATCCTACAAGGACATAAAATACGATAAAGATGAGTTTTATAGAAGAATTACAGTGGCGTGGCATGATTCACGATATGATGCCGGGTATTGAAGAACAATTGGAAAAAGAATTGACATCGGCATACGTGGGGATTGATCCTACTGCCGATTCTTTGCATATCGGACACCTGGTAGGGGTGATGATGCTAAAGCATTTCCAAGTAGCTGGTCATAAGCCTATTGTTTTGGTTGGTGGTGCTACAGGTATGATTGGTGATCCTTCGGGAAAATCACAGGAAAGAAATTTACTAGACGAAGCGACCTTGCGTCACAATCAGGAAAGCTTGAGAGCTCAATTAGCCGGATTCCTTGATTTTGATTCTGATGCAGACAATGCTGCAGAAATGGTGAATAATTACGATTGGATGAAGGATTTTACATTCCTTGATTTTATCAGAGATATCGGAAAGCACATTCCTGTAAACTATATGATGAGTAAAGACTCGGTGAAGAAGCGTTTGAGTGCAGACTCAAAAGCGGGTATGTCTTTCACTGAATTTACCTATCAGTTGGTGCAAGGAACTGATTTCCTTGAGCTATATAAGTCAAAAAACTGTAAGCTTCAGATGGGTGGTTCTGATCAGTGGGGAAATATTACTACCGGAACAGAATTGATCCGTCGTAAAGAAGGTGGAACTGCCTGGGCAATTACTTGTCCTTTGATTACAAAGGCAGATGGAGGTAAATTTGGGAAAACCGAATCAGGAAATATCTGGCTTGATCCTAAATACACGTCTCCCTATAAATTCTTCCAATTTTGGTTGAATACAACAGATGCTGATGCAGAGAAATACATTAAGATTTTCACACTAATTTCTCGTGAAGAGATCGCAGCTTTGGTTGAAGAACATAAAGAGGCCCCACATTTGCGTAAATTGCAACAACGCCTTGCTAAAGAGGTAACCATCATGATTCACTCTGAGGAGGATTATAATATGGCTGTAGAAGCCTCACAAATTCTTTTTGGAAAAGCAACAGCAGATGCTTTGCGTAAATTGGATGAAGATACTTTTCTTGCAGTTTTCGAAGGAGTTCCTCAATTCAATGTAGATAAATCTGAATTTGAGAATGGAATCGATGTTGTGGAATTATTAGCCGTAAAAGCAGAAGTTTTTCCATCAAAAGGTGAATTGAGACGCTTGTTTAAAGGGAATGCGATTAGTCTGAATAAGGAGAAAGAGCCTAATGCAGAATTGGTTGTGACTAAGGATCACCTTATTGCTGATAAATATTTGTTAGTACAAAAAGGAAAGAAAAATTATTTTCTTGTGGTAGCTTGCTAATATTATTGTTATGTTGTAATTTTATAATTCATGAATAACTACTAAATCACTAAATAAACATAAGTTATGAAATTATTAAATTACGCCTTAATACTGCTTTTCACCTTAGGTATGTTAAGTTGTGGAGGAGGGGGAGACGATCCGGATGAAACTGCTCCGACGGTTACATTTGTTAGTCCAAGCCCAAATTCTTCATCTCCTACTGCAGTTACTGCAGGACAAGAGTTGCCATTTAATATTTCATTGAAGGACAATGAAAAGTTGCAGTCAATTACCTTTGATGCTCCGGTAACTAAATCAGTAAATGATTTTCTTACTGATTTTGGTTCTAAATTGACGACTGCCATTACTTCTTCAGCCTCGATTGCTGGAAAATCTGATGCTACAGTGACTTTTAATGTTGGCGTTTTAACAGGTGCTCCAATGGGGGTTTATGAAGTGGCTTGTAACGTAACAGATGCTTCCGGAAATTCAACTAAAGCAACAGCTTATTTTGAAGTGAAATAGGATTTGTTTCAATAATATATTGAAGACCTGAGCATTGCTCAGGTCTTTTTTTTGCCCTAATATGTATCATTCCCTTTTTTATTCTTTCCTTTTTCGGATGTAATTAGTTCATTTATGTTTCAAAATTGAGTTCTAAAGCATTCTTTTAAATTTTTTTTTCAAAAAAAAACGTCTAATAATCTCAATTAAAATGGGCGTTTAAGAGATTTGATGTAATTGCATATGCTACTATGTATTGCATATTACTATTTTTAATACGTATATTTGTATAACAAGCAAGTGTGTTTGAGATAGTATTGTATTAAAGTTCACCCAAGATGAAAAGGACAATATTTAGAATAATGATGATTTGTATGTTGATTGGATTCAGCATATGTCCAACTGTTTTGAAATCACAATCAATTCAGAATGCTCTACCTCTTTCATCTTTTGCAAGCTCGAATACGATTTGTTCATTAAATTTTATCAATTGGTTTAACCTTATAAGTTTAATAAGCGATAGTACAGATTTGATGAAAATTGAATGTGTTGAAGAAGACAGTTATAATTTGAATACTAATTTTTCGAAAAATAAGAATAGCTCACAGGACAACATCAATTCAAATCAGGCAACTGATAAGAAAATTAAGAGAAAAAGTTATCGGAATATGGCGGTAACCATTCAAACAAGAATCTAAAAAATATTCCAAATGAAGATAGAAAATACTAAAGCCCAGATGCGAAAAGGAGTGTTGGAATATTGTATTCTTTCCATACTCTCTAACAACGATGCTTATGCTTCTGATATTATTAAGAAGCTTAAAGAAGCTAAAATGATAGTAGTGGAAGGGACACTTTATCCTTTACTAACTCGCCTAAAGAATGCCGGTTTACTCAGCTATCGCTGGGAAGAGTCAACTCAGGGACCTCCACGTAAATACTATGGAATAACCGATACAGGTAAGGCGTTTCTTGGAGAATTAGATGGCTCCTGGCAAGAACTGGTTGATGCTGTAACGACCATAAAAAACTAAACTGTAAGTTTTAGAAAATGTATTTGAACTTATTTTTAATACCAAAGAAAAATGCAAGAGTATAAAATACCTTGTACTGGTGTTTGAATATTAAAATAAAAAAAAGATGAAAAAGACATTCACAATTAACATAAGTGGCGGCATCTTTCACATTGATGAGGATGCATACGAAAAACTTCAGGTTTATCTTCGCAGTATCAATGCTCATTATGGTACGAGCGAAGAGGGACGTGAAATTATAGCAGATATCGAATCCAGAATTTCAGAGATTTTCAATGAAAAGTTGAGCTCAAAAGATCAGGTGGTTACTGAGGCTATGATTGACGATGTAATTACGATAATGGGGAAACCCGAAGAGATTTTTGAAACTGATACCGAAGACGAAGAGGAGCCAGTTGGAAGACATAAGGTATACCGTCGTCGTAGATTATTCCGCGATCCCGATCACCGTGTGTTTGGTGGTGTTGCGAGCGGTATATCAGCCTATTTTGGAATTGATGTCGTTGTCATCCGTTTAATCTTTGTATTGTTGTTTTTCCTTGGCTATGGCTTCTCATTCCTACTTTATATTATCCTATGGATAGTTGTTCCTAAAGCGACGACTACTGCTCAAAAGCTCGAAATGAAAGGAGAACGGGTCAATATCTCAAATATTGAAAAATCGATAAAAGACGAATATGTCGAAGTAAAAAAGAATTTCGATAATATGCGCGAAAAAACCGGACCTCAGGTGAGAGATGGTTTCGATAAAGGTGTCGATTTTGCTGGCTCCGCTTTACGCCTGATATTGAAAGTTGTGCTTATTATACTCGGCTTAGGTTTGATTATAGCTGGTTTTATTTCACTTCTCACTTTCATCGGTTCAGTTGTTTTTACTTCGAGTATGATCGGTCCATTTTCTGACATGCATTTCCCTGGAACCATGATGCCTGAAATGTTCTTTACTGGCATGGGAATCAAATTATTTACTCTTGGAATGATACTTGTAATTGGTATCCCATTACTCTTGCTAATCTTTCTTGGAATCAAGTTGCTTGTAAAATTTAAAACCAACAATAAAATCATTGGATTAACGGCTTTGGCTTTATGGTTAGGCGGTATTATTCTTCTGATTTCGGTTGGGCTAACTCAAGCAAAATCTTATATCAGTAGTGGTACTAAGCATATGGATACTGAGATATTAGATACATTTAGTGGCGATACACTTTATTTAAGAGCTGACAAAAATATTGATTACAATTGGCACGATTATAATGTTGATATCGATGGTGTAAAAGTGGTTGTTAAGGATGATGAGAAAATTGTTTTGGGTGAACCTGATCTTGATATTGAAAAGAGTCGTTCTGGCAATTTTGAGGTTATCATGAAGAAAAAATCGAGAGGAAGGAATCATAGTGATGCGGTTGAAAATGCTGAGGAGATAAAATATTCATGGAAACAGGTTGATTCCTTATTGATTTTCGATGAGTATTTTACCTTGCCTGAAGGTGACAAGTGGAGAAATCAGAAATTGCAAATTACCATTAGAGTACCAGAAGGCAAGCTTATTTATTTGGACAAAACAGTAGATGATATTATTCACGATATCGATAATGTGACCAATACCTGGGATCACGATATGGTGGGGAAGAAATGGATGATGAAAAAAGAGGGTTTAACCTTGTTTCGTGAATAAAGTTTATTTCGTTTCTATTTGAGTCAAATCTTAAAATCCATCCATGACATTGCATCAGATTCTTTTTAGTACACACACACACACACACACACACACTTTATAGCCGATGCTTGTCATTAGATTTTACCCTAAAATTATAATCATATGAAAAAAATAGCATTTATATTATTGACATTGCTTTTCCCTGTGCTGATACAGGCACAAACTAAGGCAGAAAAGCTTCACGAAAAATATTCGAAATTAGAAAATTTCAACAGTTTTGGTTTCTCTGGGAGTTTTCTTAAAAATCTTGATTTCGATATCGACGAAGATGAATTGGAAAAAAACATTACTGGAGATTGTGATGGGATTAAACTATTGAGTTTTAAGCACAAGAATGGTAATGAAACAAAGTTTAAGAAGATTTTAATTGCTGAGTTAACTTCAGGGAAATATAAGGAAGTGTTAAAAGATATTGATAGAGATGATAACTCAGATGAAGTCCATTTTTATGCCTTGGGTAAAGGTAAACGATTTAGTGAATTTCATCTTTTGCATCATAATGAAAATCGCACCTCTTTGGTTTCATTTTTTGGTGATTTTCATATCGACGAACTGAAAACGCTTTCGCATTATAAGTTTGATTCAGAGTAATAAATCCTAAAGAAAAAGAGATATGAAACGATTATATAAATCAAGCGATAAAAAGATTGCCGGGGTATGCGGAGGCTTGTCGCAGTACATCAACCCTGAGCTCGATCCTGTTATTATCAGAGCCATTTTTCTGATGATGTGTTTATTCAATCCTTTCTTGTTACTACTCTACTTAATTCTGGCTCTTATTCTGCCAGACAATCCTATAAAAGTTGTTGATTAAGATAGGTTTTAAAGCTCATACCTCCTGAGTTTGGTCTTTTTCAATGGAGGTGAATATGAGTTAATAGAGCAAGCAATTTAGATTGTTTGCTCTATTTTTTTAGACAAATTATGAACCTCTATCTTCAAATATTTAAAAGTAGGCAGCCTAATAGTAATAAGCCGAAAAGTATCTCAGAAAGTTTCGAATTGCGACTCATTACAAAAAAGTAACTCAGAATGTAAGAAAGAGGAACTGCTGCTATCGTAAATTGTGCCATTATTGATGAAGGGAACAGTATACCTGATGCAATAGTTGTGATGAATAGAGCCACAATAATGATGAGGTATTTTCTTGATCGAACCCTTTTTTCTTCGAACCCCCATATTGTAAAAAAGATAGAAAAAAGGCTTAATAAGGCTAGAAATACCCAGAATAGAATTTGAGTTAGTGAGTAATTACCAAAATGTTCGTGAAAGGCAAATACTTTTCGGGTATGATCAAAAAGGTCGCTTAAATTTCCTTGCCAAAAATACCAACAGCTGATAAAAAAGAGGGGGGTGATAAAGCCTATCAATCCTGCAAGAAATTCGCGTAAGCGGAAAGACCCCAGAATAATTAAGGCCCAAAGGAACCAAATAATAAAGATACTGCTTTGCAAGTAAAATAAACTGGCCAGGCCAATAAGGAAACCGACATCGAAGGAAGAAGCTGCACTTTGGCTGCCATGATAAATTTTAAAGACCCGGTTGAGAGAAAAAAGCAAAAGTAAAGCTGCAATAAGAGCAGGGTGTAAGCCGTTTGTAATCGTACCACAAGATGCAATTAGAATAAACAAGGCTGAAGGTAAATCGGTCCGTTGTTTTATGAAAACAAAATGCTCATTAAGTTGAATAAGGCTATAAGCAATCAATAAAATAATCAGATAGCCGAATATATTTAGTGATAAAGGATTACAATTGAGTGTGCAAAGAATCGCTTGATAAAGGGGCATTTGCAATGAATAATCAGCAATAGAAACAGGATTGAAAAATGCATCCATCCACAATAAAAAAGCAAAGAGAGGAATAAGAATGAAAAATATTGGTGAGCGTCTTCTTAAAACTTTTAGCAGCATTATTGTGGTTTTATTTATTCAACATCTTTGCAGACTCAATTGTAAATACTTCGATTATTGTAGGTCGATGCCGATATCTTTTCTGTAATATTTACCTTCGAATTGAATTTTTTCAGCATTCCTGAATGATTTCTCAATTGCGTTTGCGATATTCTCCCCATAGGAACTTACTGCAATTACTCGGCCACCATTGGTCACAACCTCATTATTGTTGTTAGTGGTTCCGGCGTGGAAAACAATACTATCAGAAACTTGATCTAAGCCGCTGATGCTTTTTCCCTTTTCATAAGCTTCAGGATACCCTCCTGATACTAACATGACGGTTGTAACGGTTCTTGGATCTAATTCTAATTCAATTTTGTCAAGATTTTCTTCAGCCACAGCTGTCATCAAATCAAGAAAATCAGATTTAATACGTGGCAAAACAACTTCAGTTTCAGGATCGCCCATTCTCACATTGTACTCAATCACCAAAGGCTCGTCGCCAACTTTCATCAGACCAATAAATACAAAACCTTTGTATGGGGTATTGTCTTTTTGGAAGCCATCAATAGTCGGTTTAATGATTCGATCCTCAACCTTACTCATGAATTCTTTGTTGGCAAAATGTACAGGAGAGATGGCACCCATTCCACCTGTGTTTAATCCGGTGTCGCCTTCTCCAATTCTTTTGTAATCCTTGGCTTCGGCTAATATTTTATAGTTTTTACCATCGGTTAGTACAAAAACTGAAAGTTCTATGCCTGATAAAAATTCCTCAATCACGACAGTTGAACTGGCAGAACCAAACATCCCTCCAATCATATCTTTTAATGATTGTTTAGCTTCCTCAAGATTATCGATAATCAATACGCCTTTCCCAGCAGCCAGACCATCGGCTTTAAGCACGAAAGGTGCTTTTAAACTTTCCAGGAATTCATAGCCTTCATCCAGATTATCAGCAGTAATACTTTTGTATTTTGCTGTTGGGATGTTGTGACGAGCCATGAAATCTTTAGCGAAATCCTTACTTCCTTCGAGTTGAGCAGCTAACTTTTCAGGCCCAATAACTGAAATATGGTTTAATTTCTCATCGGCAAGGAAAAAATCGTGAATCCCATTCACAAGGGGATCTTCAGGACCAACAATAACCATGTTAATAGCCTTGTCAAGAACAAAAGCTTTTACTTTTTCAAAATCGTTTGGATTAATGTCAATGTTTTCTGCAATTTCTGCAGTTCCAGCATTTCCCGGAGCAACATATAATTTCTCTAGTTGTTTGCTTTGTGTGATTTTCCATGCAAAGGCATGTTCTCTTCCTCCTGATCCTAATACAAGTACTTTCATGTGCAAAATTTTGGCTTCCAGTTTTTAACTGGCAGGTGTTTCAACGGATTTATAGAATGGTTTTATTACTCAATATTATTTTTCAATAACCTTTCATTAGAAAAAATGGTTTTGAATGGGCAAATTTACAGAATGAAATGATTAAACTAATTGCGAAAAGCTATTTTTTTTGAATGCTAATCAGAACTATTCGAATTGAATAGAATTGAAGAAGATCATTTTTTTATCAAGAAGTACTTGTTTCATTCTGGACGGACCACCAATAGTAAACTGGTAAATAAAATGGTCTCTAAAAAAGAAACGTTTGTAGTAAGTGAATTCATGTTTTCCAACTAACATCGTGTAGACGATTTCTTTCCCAATCATTTTCTGATAGGCTATGCCCTGTTCTGAGATTAGAAGTGCATCGCTGCTCACCAAGCTTCCTTCTTTCATTTGTTGATAATAATCTGTGGGGTCGGAATGATTGAAGTCGACTCCCACACCTGAAAAGTCGGATGCTACAATACCATAAACGTGCGCTGCATCTCTGTGACTGAATACTTCAATCTTAATGCCATTGAGCTCTTCATTTCTTAGGTTTGGAGTATCGGGCAGATCGAAGCTGAATTTCGATTTTTCGGAATGGGTCTTTACCCATTCCACTTGTGCATGAGCTAAAGAGCAAATGTTGATGAGAATGGCAATTGTGAGGAGTTTAAATCCTATAATTCGAAATTTCATTTTTCTTTTTTTTTATGTTGATCGAAACTGCTTGTTAATAAGTATCCGGTAGCTTAATGCCTTTGATTGTACGATACAGATCAAGGGCGAAAATATCGGTCATCCCTGAGATAAAATCGAGTATTGACATAATTTTCAGGTAATCATTATCACCTTTGTGACTGTATTGTTCCGGGATAAGTGACAGGAGCTTTTCAGAATAAAAACTTGTAGGATTTAGAATGGCCTCGACGAATTCCCGAAGCAAAGTGCCTAATATTTTATATCCAGCTAACTCAATCTCGAGAACAGAACGGTGTTTGTAAATTTTAGAAACAGCGACTGTTGTACATTTTTTATAAGCAATTCTTGAGCTCTCGGGAACCTCTTTTATGAGGGTTGATGAAAATTCACCTGCCATTATAGCCGTTTCATTTTTAACAAAAACAGCCACACATTCTTTAATTAATTTCCCGATAACACCTGCTCTTATATAGGCAATCTGTTCGTTTGTATCACTTACTTCTTCACAGGTGTCAGCAATTAGATCAAGTGTTTTGGTATCGTCAGTTTTATTGTAAAAGTTTAAAAGGAGTTGTTTTGTCTCGTCAGTGCTTAGAATCTTTAGTTTGTGAGCATCTTCAATGTCCATTATCTGGTAACAAATATCGTCAGCTGCTTCAACCAAATAAACAAGTGGGTGACGAGCAAAAATACCCGCTTTTATCTCCTGTAAACCGAGTTCTGTGGCAACTTTCTGATAATTCTCCTTTTCAGTATTAAAAAAGCCGTATTTGCGTTTGCCAACCTCGGGTATTTTACTGGATTCCCAGGGGTATTTTATAATTGATGCAATGCTGGAATAGGTTAGGGCAAAGCCACCTTTACGACGACCATTAAAAGCATGGGTAAGCAGACGGAATGCATTGGCGTTTCCCTCAAAATTACAAAGGTCAGCCCACTGTTCCTTAGAAAATCGAGATTCAAGTTCTTTGCCTTCACCATGGGTAAAATAGTGTGAGAGGGCTTCCTCTCCGGAATGTCCGAATGGAGGGTTGCCCAAATCATGAGCTAAACATGCAGTTGCTACAATATTACCAATCCCATCAAGAAAGGGATTATTCTGATATTTATTTGAACTGATTAGTTTTTCAGTCAGCAGATTTCCTAAAGAACGCCCAACGCTTGAAACTTCCAGGCTGTGTGTGAGTCTATTGTGGACGAATATGCTACCAGGAAGAGGAAATACCTGGGTTTTATTTTGTAATCTTCGGAAAGGGGATGAAAAAATGAGTCGATCGTAATCACGTTGAAATTGTGATCTGATCTCATGTTCGTTAACGGCGACACGATCCTCTTGCCCGAATCGTTTGGCTGATAATAGTTGATTCCAGTTCATATTTATTTTGTAGAATTTTAATTAAAATTCGTCTGCTTAAACCTGTTTTGATTTAATCGAAGCTAAAATACACTAAATAGAATAGTTCTTTAAATCATTTAAGCTGAATTCACAGTTTTTTTGGATTTTAAAGCTTTGATAATAATGTTTATTGTTCGTTATCGTACAGCCCTGTATTGGTATCGGACAAGCCTAACTTAAGTAAATAAGTATTGCATTACAGTATCTGTCTGTATGTTAGTGTTTTGCACTTGATGGCACGACTATTGGAAAAGTATGAGACGTGTGTGTATAGACAAATTAGTCTTTTTTAACTTTACACAATCAGTTAAATATGTTTATTTAACAATTTTGTTTATCGTGTTAAATGCTCGTTTGTCTAAATTTGTTTGATAAGAATCATCGAATAGTTAATATTAATCATCGAAAATTCTTCCTAACTTTCGATTTACCAGGGGAGAAGCAATTAAATATACTACGATTATGATCCGACTACAAAATATCCATAAGTCCTATATAACAGGGACGAATAAGCTACATGTGCTTAAAGGGATTGATTTACATATTAAGGAAGGTGAATTGATTTCTATTATGGGATCTTCAGGTTCTGGAAAATCCACTCTCTTAAATATTCTTGGGCTTTTGGATACCCACGACGAAGGAACCTATGTTCTGAATAATCAGGAGATAAAAACAATGAGTGAGACCAAGGCCGCTAAGCTTAGAAATAATCTTTTGGGTTTTGTTTTTCAATCCTTCAATTTGATCTCCTTCAAGAATGCCATGGAAAATGTGGCTCTTCCTCTTTATTACCAAAAGGTGAAGCGTAAAAAACGCAACAAACTTGCTGTTGAGTATCTTGATAAGATGGGCTTGAAAGAATGGGCTGATCATATGCCCAATGAGTTGTCGGGTGGACAAAAGCAGAGAGTGGCTATTTCGAGAGCCATGATTACACAACCCAAAATTATTCTTGCTGACGAACCTACTGGTGCATTGGATTCTCAAACTTCACTGGAAGTTATGGAGCTGCTGAGAGAAATTAATCTTACTGGAATTACTGTGATAATCGTTACCCATGAATTGGATATCGCTGAAATGACTGACAGAGTGATCAACTTGAAAGATGGGCGTATTGAATCTATCGTTGAGCACAAGCATTCATTGAATGGTGTTGCATCAATCTTGGATAAAGAAAAAATCACAGAGTAATTTAAGAGAATTTTAATTTCAGACTATGTTTGACAGAGATAAATGGAACGAGATATTCAGTACCATTAGAAAAAATAAAACCCGAACCTTTCTTACTGGATTTTCTGTTGCTACAGGGATTTTTATGCTTATTTTCCTATTAGGGGCAGGTAGAGGCCTTCGTAATGGGATGCTTACGACTTTTGCTCAGGATGCTACAAATAGTATGCAGATATTTGGTGGTCGTACAACTAAAGCCTATAAAGGAACACCAGAAGGGAAGAGGATTCAAATGGTAAATGCTGATTTGGAGAGTCTAAAGAAGTCCATAGACAAGTTGGATGTTATTTCAGCTATGAGTGATATTCCAGGTGCTGAAGTCATATCTTATAAAGATAACTTTGGAAATTTTAATGTTACTCCCGTTCATGATACCTACACTGAGATAAAGAATTTAGATATTCTAAAAGGACGTTACCTTAATAAAATTGATATTGCAGAGAATCGTAAGGTTGTTGTGATTCAAGATGAAGTTGAAAAGGTTCTGTTTCCTAAAGAAGTAGCTCTTGGGAAATATATCAACATCAATAAAATAAAATTTAAGGTTGTTGGTGTCTTTTCAATGAATGATTTCGATGGAAACTCAAGGGAGATTTATATCCCGATTACAGTTGCTCAAAGAATATTCAATAATAATGATCATTTGCGTCGAATTTCTTTTACTCTCAATGATGTTTCAGTTGAAGAGAGTCAAGAAATAGAGAAACAGATCACATATCAAATGGCTGCCATTCACAATTTCAGCCGTGAAGATAAAAATGCACTATGGATTCGGAATAATATTGAGAATTCCAAAGAGTTTTCAGCCATGTTTAGTGGTATCGAAAAGTTTGTGTGGATCATCGGTATCTTTACTATTCTGTTGGGCGTTATTGGTGTTTTCAATATCATGATGATTGTTGTAAAAGAAAGAACCAAAGAGATTGGTATTCGAAAAGCAATTGGAGCTTCTCCAGCTTCGGTTATATCTCTGGTGTTGATGGAATCAATTTTTATTACTGCTGCTTCTGGTTATTTTGGATTGATTGCAGGTGTTGGTTTGCTTGAAATTATAAGCAAATTTAATTTGGTTGAAAAAATTTATCCTTCTGCAGCCATATATTTTATAAATCCTCAGGTTGATCTGGTTATAGCTGTTGGGGCGACTATTGTTCTGGTTGTAACAGGTGCATTGGCTGGATTTTTTCCTGCTCGGCGCGCAGCTTCGATTCAGCCAATTGAGGCACTGCGAGATGAGTAGCGATTGATTTTGAGTTCTATAATTGGGTGTTGTGGATGGTTTAACTACAAAGTAAATCCAGTAAATACCAAAGTTTATAACTAAAAAGACGTAAGAATGTTCGATTTAGATAAATGGCAGGAGATTACTTCTGCCCTGAAAAAAAATAAATTAAGAACAGCTCTGACTGGTTCGGGGGTGATGTTTGGAATTCTGATTCTAGTCACTCTATTGGGCTTAGGAATGGGTTTCCAAAATAAAATGAAATCGTCGCTGGGAAACCTGGCAACGAATTCAACAATCTTTTGGACTGAGAGGACCACTAAACCTTACCAAGGTTTACCTAGAAATCGTAGATATCAGTTTAATAATGCTGACCTTATTGCAATGAAACGGTCCATCTCCGGAATTGAGAATGTTGCTCCTCGAATTCAAGCCTGGAGTAATGGAGATCCATATAATACTTTTAAAAAAGAGAAAAAAGGGAATTTTAGAATTTGGGGAACGTCTCCTGAAATGAATAAGGTTGTTCCGGTAGATGTTCTCACAGGACGATTCATAAATGAAAACGACCTGAAAGAAATGAGGAAAGTGATCACTATTGGACCTCGTGTAGTTGAACTGATGTTCGAGGATGATGAGGAACCTTTAGGGCAATATCTTAAAATCAATGGTATCTTCTTTCAAATTGTTGGAACCGTTAAACCTTTAAGTCGAAATATGGGGATGAGCGATGATATCGTTCAAATGCCTTACACGACACTTCAGAAAATTTATAACCGAGGGGATAAGTTTTATCAGTTTATGGCTACGGCAAAAGTTGGTGAGTCGGTTGAAGAACTAGAGGATGATATCATCAGTTTACTTGCTCGACGTCATAAAATAAGCCCTGATGATAAAGAAGCTTTTGGACATTTTAATTTGGCTAAAATCTTCAATAAAATATTTGGACTCTTTAATAGTATTGGCTTTCTGTTTTGGGTGATTGGTTTTGGGGTCTTGATTACCGGCATTATTGGAGTTAGCAATATTATGCATGTTGTGGTAAAGGAAAGAACTCGTGAAATTGGGGTGAAACGTGCCATTGGAGCCAGACCTCTATCCATTATTAGCCAAATTGTTACAGAATCTGTTTTTTTAACAACTTTTGCCGGCTTTTGGGGCTTGGTTATAGGCGTCCTGATCGTGGAGGCGGCAGGAAAAATGACAGAAGGTGATCCTAATGGCTTCGTTTTGAACCCTTATGTTGATATTAAGGTAGCCTTTGTTGCCCTTGGCGTTTTGGTTGTGTTTGGCTGTTTTGCAGGATTGTTACCAGCTCAAAGAGCTATGAAAATAAAACCAGTTGACGCTTTACGTTACGAATAAATAACACTTGAATTAACACTTGAAATATTACTTGATATGAAAAAAGTTTTTAGAATTGTATTGATCGTATTCTTCATCGGTCTGTTTTTAGGAACCATTGCTTTCCTATACAATAAGTCGCAAGATAAACCTGTCATGTATGATACGAAATCTCCTGAGATTACCGATATCATTAAAAAAACCGTAGCCACGGGTTCGGTAATTCCACGTAAAGAGATTAAGATTAAACCTCAAGGGGTTTCCGGTATTGTCGAAACCTTATTTGTTGAGGCTGGACAAATGTTGAAAAAAGGAGATAAGATTGCCAAGATCAAGATTATTCCTGATATGATTAACCTGAACGCTGCAGAGTCGAGAGTTGAAAGAGCTCAAATTAACTTTGAAGATGCTCAGATTAATTACAATCGTGACAAAGCTTTATATGAGAAAAAAGTGATCTCTGAGTCTGATTTCCAAAAGCCACAACTGGCTTTCCGAAGTGCCAGTGAAGAATTAAAATCGGCTAAAGATAACCTACAATTGATTAAAGAAGGTGTGACTTCTAAATCAGGTTCAGTTACTAATACGATTATTCGTTCAACTATTGAAGGAATGATTCTTGATATTCCTGTTAAAGAAGGGTACTCGGTTATTCAGAGTAATACCTTTAACGAGGGAACTACAGTTGCGATTGTAGCTGACATGGGTGAGATGATTTTCCAGGGAAAAGTTGATGAAACTGAGGTTGGAAAAATCAATCAGGGTATGAACCTGAAATTAACCATTGGAGCTATCGAAGATTACAAGTTTAATGCCCTTCTTGAATATATTTCTCCTAAAGGCGTTGAAGAGAATGGAGCTATTCAGTTTGAAATTAAAGCATCGGTAGAATTGAGTGAAGAACACTTTATCCGTTCCGGTTACAGTGCCAATGCTGAAATTGTACTTGATAAAAGAGAACAGGTTCTTACGGTAAATGAGAGTTTATTAGAGTTTAGTAACGATTCCAGTTTTGTAAATGTTGAGACATCGCCTCAGGTTTTCGAAAAACGTTTCGTTAAAACAGGACTGTCTGATGGGATCAATATTGAGGTTCTTGAAGGGGTGACTAAAGATGATAAGCTTAAAGGTGAGAAGATGTCGAAGATTGAGATGATGAAAGAGAAAAAGAAGAATAAGGAAAAAGAAAAGGAAGAATAATTAAGCAGTAATACTTTCAGCCCACTTTAGTTTAGGGTGGGCTTTCAATCAAAAACATGAAATAATAATCATATGAAACGAGCCATGAGCAATCCTTTCACACACACGCGTGTCGCTGAAGCTTTAGCGTAAGCACAGAAGGATGATTATTGGCGACTTCCATATGGCAAAAACATGAAATAATAATCATATGAAAAATATATTCTTAATCGCTCTCTTATTCTCTTTTGGTTTGGGTGTTCAAGCCCAGGAAAAATGGGATTTAAAGAAATGTGTTGACTATGCCAAGGAGCATAATATATCTCTTCAGCTAAAGAAGCTTGATGCAGAAGTTCAAAAGAATAATGCAAAGCAAGCCAAGTACAGTTTGTTGCCAAATTTGAATGCCAATACCTCTTATAATCTTTCATATGGACGTTCTGCATCACCTGAGACAAATGCTTATATCGATATGAATGCTAAATCGGCAAATTTTGGTGTGAATTCGAGTGTTTCTTTATTCGAAGGCTTTCAGAAAATGAACTCGATAAAGAAGTCAAATATTGATTTGAAGGCTTATTTAGAAGATATTGAAAAGACAAGCAATGATATTTCCCTAAGAATTGTGTCTTATTATCTGGATATTCTTTTTAAGAAAGAACTCTTGCAGGTGGCAAAGGAGCAGTTAAGAGTCACTCAGTTGCAAATCGAACGTACATCGGTTTTGGTTGAAGCCGGAACCCTGCCCAAAGGAACTTTGATGGAGCAAAAAGCTCAAGCTGCTCAGGAGGATCTGGTTGTAGTAAACAGTGAGAATAATCTTGATTTATCTTTGCTTGATTTGGCTCAGCTATTAGACTTAAGCACTACAGAAGCTTTTGATATTGAGATGCCAATACTACCGGTTTTGAATTCAGGACGTTCAATGTTGAATCCCAATACTGTTTATGAAATAGCTTTAGGATCTTTACCCGAAATAAAAGCTGCAAATCTTCGTTTGGAGAGTACCGAAAAGGATTTGGATCTCGCCAGATCAGGCTTAATGCCAAGTTTATCATTAAGTGGTGGCTGGGGAACCAGTTACTCTAAAGTAGATGGCTTCGATGCAAATAGCTTTTCTGACCAAATTAAGGAAAGAGAAAATAAATATATTGGTTTGTCATTGAATATTCCGATCTTTAATAGAGGAATAAATCGAAGGAATATCAGTAATGCTAAGATCAATATTGATCGCTCAAAATTGAATTTGGAGAACTCTAAAAATATTCTTCGTAAAGAAATTCAACAAGCACATGCTAATGCAATTGCCTCGATGAAAAAGTATTTCTCTAGCGAAACTGCAGTTTCTTCTACCGAAGAAGCCTTTCGTTATACCGAAGAGAAATTTAACCTGGGTCTAGTTAATTCAGTGGATTACAACCAAGCCAAAAATAATTTATTAAAGGCGAAGTCTGATCTATTGCAAGCCAAATACGAATACATTTTCAGAACTAAAATCATAGACTTCTATAATGGAGTTGAAATCAGTTTATAGTCAAGTTTTCAAGTAAGTTTAGCGACTCCGATTCGATACTTTTCGAATCGGAGTTTTTTTGTTTATCAAGAGGATGTAAAGTCAATGGCTCAGTCTCTTTCTTATTCCCTTTTTATAACTTAAATTTGCGAGCTATACGTGTTTGTAAATTATTAATTGTCTTATATACAGAAGGAGAGGTGATGGAATTCAATTCCTGTTAATCTCTACTAATTACTCAAAACAATGGCTTTAATACTAAATATAGAAACATCCACTTCGGTTTGTTCAGTTTCATTAGGTAAAGATGGTGAGTTGATTGCTTATAAAGAAAATAAAGAAGGGATGAATCATGCGACTCATCTTACCGTTTTTATTGATAGTATATTAAAAGAGAATCAACTGAAACCTGATGATCTTGACGCGGTTGCTGTCAGTATGGGGCCGGGATCTTATACAGGCTTACGTATCGGTGTTTCTACAGCTAAAGGATTGTGTTATGGAAGTAATTTACCACTGATAGCTGTTAGCACTTTACAGACAATGACAGCTCCTTTACTCAAGAATGAGGCTATACTTTCACAACTTGGAGATCCTGAAGCAAGTATATTTTGTCCAATGATTGATGCCAGAAGAATGGAAGTATACACGGCTTTTTATTCCATAAAAAATGAAATTCTTCGTGAGATTTCTGCAGAAATTATAGATGAGGAGTCTTTTGTTTCTGATCTGAAGAAAAATGAAATCGTATTTTTTGGTGATGGCTCAGCAAAGTGCCAATCTACACTACAAAGTGGGAATGCCATTTTTATAGATGATATTACGCCAACAGCGTCGGGTATGGTGAAACTCTCAGAAGCAAAATTTAAAGGCAGTGAATTTGTGGATGTTGCCTACTTTGAGCCTTTTTACCTGAAAGACTTTGTAGCAACAACGCCAAAGAAAAATATCTTTTAAAAGCATTCGCTTTTTTGCATTGAAATAGCGATATTGAATTACTTATATGCCTAAAAGCTTCAGTTTATGCGAAATCTCTGCTTCATTCTTTTGTTTTCCTTTCTTTTTTCGAGTTCGGCATTGGCCGATGGTAGCACGGTGCACAAGAAAAAGATTGAACATCTAAAATATGTTATCCATTATGGATTCATCAGAGGAGGCAAGGCAAGTTTAAAACTCAAGGCTGAACATTACAAAGGAAAAGAGGTCCATCATTTGATTCTTACTGGTCGAACGACGGGACTTACCAATTCACTTTATGGAGTAAAAGATACTTACGAAAGCTATGTTGATACTGAAACCCTGTTGCCAGTAAAGGCAATCCGTAACATTAAAGAAGGGAGCTACAGACGTTACAACGAACTTATTTTTGACAGAGAAAAGAATAAGGTCTATAGCAAACGTTCAGGAGTACACGATGTGGTTGAAGGCGTACACGACATCCTTTCAGCTTTTTATTTTGCTCGAATAAAATTATTTAATTCAGACTTGGTGAAAGGGCAAAACCTTAAAATTGATACGTATTTTTCGGATGAGCCTTTTTTGTTGCAATTCAAGTTTATGGGCTACGAAACCATTAACAGTAAAATTGGCAGGATTAAATGCTATAAATTTATTCCTGTGGTCGAAACTGGAAGAGCCTTCAAGGAAGAAGATGATATGCACATCTGGATTTCAGCAGATGAAAATAAGGTTCCAGTGCGTGTGCAATTCGATTTATTTATTGGTTCCTTGCGTTGTGACTTGATTAATTTACCACATATGCCTGTTGATGAAAGCGATTTTTAAGTCTTAATCTTCTATAAAAATGCCCTCTTAAGTGGTGCAATACGCACAATATCTGTCTAATATTTCTGAATGATAATACTTTCCCTTACTTTTGCGAAAGAAATATAATCGGATAATTATAAATTAATATATAACAACATGGCAAGTACTGCAGATTTTAAGAATGGTATGTGTATCCATTTTAAGACTGGTTTATATACGATTGTTCAATTCCAGCATGTTAAGCCTGGTAAAGGTCCAGCTTTCGTAAGAACCAAATTAAAAAATGTAAAAACAGGTAAGATTATCGATAACACTTTTACAGCAGGGTTAAAGATTGATGTTGCCAGAATTGAGCGTCGTCCATACCAGTACCTTTATAAAGATGACATGGGTTTCAACCTGATGCATACTGAGACATATGAGCAGATTGCTTTAGAGGAAGAATTGTTCAACGCTCCTGACCTTTTGAAGGAAGGGGATCATGTTGAAGCAGTGATTCATGCTGATACTGAAACACCTCTTTATGTAGAGCTTCCAGCTCACGTAACCATGGAGGTTACTTATACCGAACCAGGTCTTCGTGGTGATACCTCTTCAACGAATTCACTTAAGGCTGCAACTATTGAAACAGGTGCAACTATTATGGTTCCTCTTTTCATCAATACTGGTGATGTTATTAAAGTAGACACACGTAATAAGGAATATGTAGAGCGTGTAAAAGCATAAGCTTTTTAAGCAAAAATATTTTAGGAGGCTATTTCATTCAAATGAAATAGCCTCTTTTTACATCATCCTACCAGATCTTTTATAGCATCTTCCAGTTTTGGAAATCTGAAAGAGAAACCTGTGGAAATTATTTTGTCCGCGGAAACCCGACTTCCTTTTAAAAGCAGATCAGACATTTCGCTCATAATGATTTTAAGTACAAATGCAGGCACCTTTGGAAACCAAAATGGCTTATCAAGAACTTTGGTCAGAACCTGTGTGAAATTTTGGTTAGTCTGAAATTCGGGAGCTACGACATTAAACTTACCCTCCACTTGATTGTCTTCAATGGCTTTAATATAAAATTCGCAGAGATCGTCTATATGTATCCATGGAATATATTGTTTGCCATTCCCAATTGCAGAGGCAAATCCCATTTTTGCAGGAATCAACATCTTTTGCAGGGCCCCACCTGTTTTACTGAGCACAAGTCCTGTTCTCATAATGGTTGTTCTAATACCAATTTCTTTAAACTGACTTGCCGATCGTTCCCACTTAAAGCAAGTATCACCTAAAAAATCACAGGCAGCAGCATCATTTTCTGTGAATATTTTCCCGGAGTTAATGGCGCCATAATAGCCTACAGCCGATGCCGAGATGTATGCTTTTAATTGCTTGTTTTGATTTTGGATTTGATTGAAAATGAAATTGGCAGACCTGACTCTACTGTCAACAATGATTTTCCTTCTTTGGGCTGTCCATCTCTTGTCTGCAATACTGGCTCCTGCCAGATGAATAATGTAGTCAGCAGTGGCTATCGCTTCGGTTTCAATTTCATTATTATCCGGATTCCAAAGAAATGTTTTAAACTCAACTTCAGTATTTTTGCTTCTGCTCAAAATGCCTACATCGTAGCCTTTGGTTTTTAATTTTTCGCAAAGCGCTTTACCCACTAATCCAGATCCACCACTTATCAAAACTCGATCCATCTTGTTTGTTTTTAGCACAGATTTTAAGACTGCTGATTATAAAGTTACTAAAAAAGACAAAGAAGGTGCGAATTGCCTTGGGTAGGCTTCATGAAAAAAGAAATCCCGGCCTTTGAGGTCCGGGATCTTAAAAGGGGATGTATTGTTGTCGTTTTTTATGGACGTTTTGATTTGTCGAAGAAGAAGCTGTCGAATACGATGCGCTCTTCCTTTTTTAGAACAAGAATCAAAATAGCACTTTTCAGGAAGCCATACCCATAACTATAGAGTTGAATGAAACTGGCTATTATCGCCAGAAATGATATGGATAAACTCTTTGTTTTAATCAGAGATTCGATAAAAAGAATGACTGCGATAAAGGCCAGTGGACTTAAAAATAACGGACTAATGGCTACCGAAAGTGCTACCAGGAATAAGCTGAATAACAAAAATAGTGTAGGGAAAGTATAGGTCAGTTTAAATTTATCAGGGTACCATTTTATCAGAACAGGACGCATCACACCAAACTTGTAGACTTGCTTTATGAATTTTGAGAAATCAACTCGTCTTTTGTGATAGACATAGGCTTCCTCAATCAGCCCAACACGGAATCCCGCATTCATAATTCGGTAACTCAAATCAGGATCTTCACCAGGGGTCACATCGGTATAACCTCCAACTTTCTGATAAACTTCCTGACTTATTCCCATATTGAAGCTTCTGGGCTGATATTGATCAAGCTTGTTCTTTTTGCCTCTCACACCTCCGGTAGTGATGATGGAGGTCATGGCATAGTTGATGGCTTTTTGCACCTTGCTGAAGGATGGATCTGCACTATCGGGGCCACCAAAAGCATCTAAGGGGTTTTTAGCCAGATGTTTTTCTACCTCCTCAAAATATTGAGGGGGAATGATACAATCCGAATCAAAAAAGATTAAATAATCTCCTGTTGCTTTTGTCATGCCCACATTTCGACTATCGCCAGGACCTGAATTACTTTTATAATGGTATTTAATATCAAGTTCCTTTGCATAGCTTTTAACGATCGCCTCACAGGTTTCCTGAGATCCATCTTCTATAATAATGATATCGAAATTTTTATAGGATTGCTTCGCTAAACTCTCCAGCAATTCTTCAGCCTCATTGGGTCTGTTGAATATGGGAACGATGACTGAATATTTGGGCATACTTTTATAATTAAATTGTCCGAATAAGAAGATCTTGGATTCCTATCGGTTTCCTTATCTTTTTTTTCATTCCAAACTTAATAATTCTGAAGGGTTTTATTGAGGAGTAAAGCATTAAAAATTCAGAGCTTTTAAATGCTTTTGTCCATTTGCTTATTCATTTGTATCCACGTATTTAATAAGTATCTTTGTGCCCAAACTAAATAAATATCTGTTTTGGAGAATTTTAAAGAACTTGGAGTAAGTAAAAACTTTCTTAAGGGGTTGAGCGATATGAGTATTGAGAAACCTACTGAAATACAAAGTAGGGTAATTCCGGTATTATTAAATGGCGACACCGATCTTGTTGGACAGGCTCAAACAGGAACTGGAAAAACTGCTGCTTTTGGCTTGCCAATGCTACATCGCATAAACACACATCATAATGTTGTTCAGGGATTAATTCTTTGTCCTACAAGGGAGTTAGGTCAGCAGATCGCCAAGCAACTTTTTAAGTTTACTAAGTTTTCTGAGAAAATTTTCACTGAGGCTGTTTACGGAGGAGCGCCAATCGACAAGCAAATTGCTTCTTTAAGACGTCCAACTCATATTATTGTTGCAACTCCTGGTCGATTGATCGACCTTGTTAAGAAAAAAGCCGTTGATTTAAGTCATGTAAGTACTGTGGTATTAGATGAGGCTGATGAAATGCTAAGTATGGGATTCAAAAAGGAACTTGATGAGATTCTGACTTATACAGCTTCAGCTCAAAATAAATGGTTGTTTTCGGCAACCATGCCTCAAGGTATCAGACAGATGGTGAATAAGCATTTGGCAAGTAATGCTCATAGAATTGAAGTGAGTGGTAAAAATGTGGTTAATAAGAACATCGAACATAAATTTTTGATCTGTGATGAGAAAGAAAAATTGAATATTTTACTTCAGTTTTTAAGCTCACAAAGTGATAATAGAGGTTTGATTTTCTGTAAAACGAAAGTTGCAGCACAGACTCTAGCCAAGCAGCTTATCGCAAGAAACATTCCTGCTGATGGTCTGCATGGTGATCTTTTACAAAAGGAGCGTGATAAGGTGATGCGAGCTTTTAAGAATGGTAGTTTGCAAATGATTGTAGCTACCGATATTGCAGCTCGTGGGATCGACGTAGAGGGACTTTCTTCTGTTGT
>Ga0209379_10000191_pt1 | contig 69585 bp, 65 predicted proteins | sample tdDd001_FD_187124 | JGI IMG/M metagenome (GOLD analysis project Ga0209379, IMG submission 187124) | Marine sediment microbial communities from the Atlantic coast under amendment with organic carbon and nitrate - tdDd00.1 (SPAdes)... | ecosystem: Environmental > Aquatic > Marine > Coastal >... | reverse complement strand
TCTTTTTCAACGAAATGACAATGCCTGAGCGTATCGCACTAACTTGTGCAATGCGTGATTCTGGTATGGTGATCGACTGGAGCCACAAAGAGTTTGGTGGTCCTATCGTTGATAAACACTCAACCGGCGGTGTAGGCGACGTAACATCTCTAATGCTTGGCCCTATGGTGGCAGCATGCGGTGGTTTCGTTCCTATGATCTCTGGTCGTGGTCTTGGCCATACTGGCGGCACGCTAGACAAGCTAGAATCAATCCCTGGCTACAACATCACACCAACCAACGAAGTATTTGGTGATGTAACTAAAGATGCAGGCGTGGCAATTATCGGTCAAACTGGTGATTTAGCACCAGCTGACAAGCGTGTATACGCGACTCGCGATATTACCGCGACAGTAGACAACATTTCGCTTATCACTGCTTCAATTCTATCTAAAAAACTAGCAGCAGGCCTTGAGTCTCTAGTTATGGATGTAAAAGTAGGTTCTGGTGCATTCATGCCAACTTACGAAGCATCTGAAGAGCTAGCTAAATCAATCGTAGCAGTAGCAAATGGTGCTGGTACCAAGACAACCGCAATCCTAACTGACATGAACCAAGTACTTGCGTCTTCAGCTGGTAACGCTGTGGAAGTACGTGAAGCGGTACAGTTTTTAACGGGTGAATACCGTAACCCTCGTCTACTTGAAGTGACTATGGCATCTTGTGCAGAAATGTTAGTACTGGCTAAGCTTGCTGATAGCACTGAAGATGCGCGCGAAAAGCTGATGGCTGTGCTAGATAACGGTAAAGCTGCAGAGTGCTTTGGTAAGATGGTTGCAGGCCTTGGCGGTCCAGTAGATTTCGTAGAAAACTACGATAAATACCTCGAAAAAGCAGAAATCATCAAGCCAGTATATGCTGATGAGTCTGGCGTTGTTTCAGCAATGGACACTCGTGCAATTGGTATGGCAGTGGTTGCTATGGGCGGCGGTCGCCGTGTGGCAACGGACGTAATCGACTATGCTGTTGGTTTTGATAGCTTTATCCGCTTGGGTGAACAAGCGTCAAGTAACAAGCCTCTTGCGGTAATCCACGCTCGCAGTGAAGAGCAGTGGCAAGAAGCAGCGAATGCACTGAAAGCCGCAATCACGATTGGTGGTGAATATACTCCAACGCCAGAGGTGTACCGTCAGATTCGCGCAGAAGATCTTTAAACTCTTCATATTTGAACTTGCAGCGGCGTTAACTGCGCTCGCTCACCCCAGTCACATAGACGAGCTATGCTCAGGGGATTCACTTGCTTGTTGCCTTGCTGCAAGTCCAACTATTTAGAGTTGAATTACTATTATTATTAGATTGGTCGATTGAGCTTTTGCTCTCGGCCAGTTAAAGGAAGAGAGCAATGAAAAGAGCATTTATTTTAGTCTTAGACTCATTTGGTATCGGTGCAACGGCTGATGCGAAAGATTTTGGTGATGTAGGTTCTGATACCCTAGGTCACATCGCGGAGCAGTGTGATAGAGGTTTGGCTGACAACGCAGACCGTAGCGGCGCACTTAAGCTACCTAACCTATCTAAGCTAGGTTTAGCGATGGCGCACAAAGAGTCAACAGGCAGCTTTGCTCCTGGTCTTGACGCTGACGCTGAAATCATCGGTGCTTACGGCCATGCAGCTGAGCTTTCTTCCGGTAAAGATACACCGTCAGGCCACTGGGAAATCGCAGGCGTGCCAGTTCTATTTGATTGGGGCTATTTCACTGATAAAGAGAATAGCTTCCCTAAAGAGCTAACAGACCGCATTTTAGAGCGTGCTGGCCTAGATGGTTTCTTAGGTAATTGCCACGCGTCAGGTACTCAGGTATTGGACGATCTTGGTGAAGAGCACATGAATACTGGCCAACCAATCTTCTATACTTCAGCGGACTCTGTATTCCAAATTGCATGTCATGAAGAAACATTCGGTCTAGACCGCCTTCTAGAGCTGTGCCAAATTGCACGTGAAGAGCTTGAAGACTACAACATTGGCCGCGTTATCGCTCGTCCGTTCATTGGTGCTGGTAAAGGCCAATTTGAGCGTACTGGTAACCGTCGTGACCTATCGGTCGAGCCACCAGCAGTAACCGTATTGCAAAAATTGGTTGAAGAGAAACAAGGTGAAGTGGTTTCTATCGGTAAGATTGCCGATATCTACGCTAACTGTGGTATCACTCAAAAAGTGAAAGCGACAGGCATTCCTGCACTATTTGAAGCAACGCTAGAGCAAATCAAACAAGCGGGAGACAATACAATTGTTTTCACTAACTTCGTAGATTTCGACTCAGCGTATGGCCACCGCCGTGATGTTGCAGGTTATGCGGCTGCACTAGAATATTTTGATGGTCGCATCAACGAAGTCCTAGAGCTAATGGAAGAAGACGATGTGCTTATCCTAACGGCTGACCACGGTTGTGATCCGACATGGCCAGGTACTGACCACACTCGTGAGCACATCCCAGTGATCGTTTACGGTCCAAAGGTACCAGCGGGTTCGCTTGGCCTGCGTGATACTTTTGCAGATATTGGCCAAACGCTAGCAAGCCACTTTGGTACATCACCGATGGAATATGGGAAAAACTTCCTATAATCATTTAATTCTTAATCAATAGAGGAGCATGCTCCTCTATTATTTTGTCTGTGTTTACTGACTCTGTTCAAGAAAAGGAAATTGAATCATGGCAACTCCACATATCAATGCTGAAATGGGCGCATTTGCTGATGTTGTACTTATGCCGGGTGATCCGCTACGTGCAAAATACATCGCAGAAACCTTCCTAGAAGAAGTAGTTCAAGTGTGTGATGTACGCAATATGTACGGCTACACAGGCACTTACAAAGGCCGTAAAGTCTCTGTAATGGGCCACGGTATGGGTATTCCATCATGTTCAATCTACGCTACCGAGCTGATCAAAGATTTTGGCGTGAAGAAGATCATTCGCGTCGGTAGTTGTGGCGCTGTGAGCGAAGATATTAAAGTTCGTGATGTTGTGATCGGTATGGGTGCATGTACGGATTCTAAAGTGAACCGTATTCGCTTTAAAGGTCATGACTTTGCTGCAATTGCTGACTACAAAATGGTTCGCGCAGCAGAAGATGCAGCGAAAGCATTGGGTGTGGAAGTTAAGGTTGGTAACCTATTTTCAGCAGAACTTTTCTACACGCCAGATCCTGAAATGTTCGATGTGATGGACAAATATGGCATTGTGGGCGTAGAGATGGAAGCGGCAGGTATTTATGGCGTATGTGCAGAGTACGGTGCAAAAGCACTGACAATCTGTACTGTGTCTGACCATATTAAGACAGGCGAGCAAACGACTTCTGATGAGCGCCAAACCACGTTTAACGACATGATGATCATCGCGCTTGATTCGGTTCTTCTTGGTGATCAAGAGTAGAAATCAGTCTGAGTCATTCCTTACTTTCTCTTTCTGAACGGGAATGATGCGTAAAATAAAGGGTCGGCACAATGTGTCGACCCTTTCAATTCTCTTGCTTCTCGTTACATATCTTTCAGCAACAAGTTTTCACCTTGGCGTTTTGGTCTACGTCGAATAACCACCGCAAGTAAAAAGCCAGCAACGAAACTCATACCTACCATGGTGTACATGTATCGATCACTTTTACGATAATAGTGATCAGAATAGGCCGTCAGGCGTCCATTCTCAAAAGTAACGCGCACGAAACCTAACACTACATTGTCGCGAACAATAGGTTCGACTAGCTGTTGCTTACCAATACGAGCTGTTTCTAGTGGGGTATCTAGACCTAAGATCTCACGCACGGATTTAGCGCTATCACTCGATGCTAAACGAATGCCCTCAGCATCATAAATGGTTGCGTCATACACTAGCGTATCTTGTGCTAGTTGATTCGTCAGTTTAAGTAAGCGCTCTTGATCTTGGCCTACGATCATATCTCCAGCCGACAGCGACGCCTGAGAGATCAAGGTTTGAGTTAGCGTCTCAAGTTGGTTTTTCTGGATCTGCTCATTACTCTTGGTAATTTTGACACTATTTACGCCAATTACAGCCACCATAGCGATCAAAGAGAGGATCGCGAGCGCTCTAAGCGCATTTCGAAATGAAAACAGAGATGAGTCCATTAGGCACCAAAAAATCGTTAAATTTAGCTGAAGAACATATTGAGACTTGCGCTTTCAAATTGCAATAGGTTAACGTGTTGTCAGGTTTTCTAAGGATTTTAAACATGGACAGGTTTACAACACTTTCTATTCGTCGTCATATCCCACTTGTTAATCGTCTCCCTGAAACTCGTTTGAGCAATAGCTTTGATAAAGCCAAAGCAAATTGGATTGTTTATGGGACTTTCTTATCAGCAGGTCAGTTTGAAGACATTGATTTCTTTACCGGATACTACAACTCAGTGGTTGATGTATGGAAAGTGGGTCAATATGAAGTGGCACTCATGGCAGGGCAATTAACACCTGAGCACGAAGAGATTTTGCAAGCACTTGAGCTTGATTATGCCAAACTGCAAGACATTCCGGATTTAACCAGACCGGGCGTTGTGGTATTTGATATGGATTCCACTGCCATTCAAATTGAGTGTATTGATGAAATTGCAAAGCTGGCCGGTGTTGGGGAAGAAGTTGCCGAAGTTACCGAGCGCGCGATGCAAGGTGAGTTGGATTTTGAACAAAGCTTACGCCAGCGTGTTGGCACGTTAGCGGGTGCAGACGAAGCGATTCTAGCTGAAGTAAGAAAAGACCTTCCTTTCATGCCGGACTTGGTTGAGCTGATCAATACTTTTAAGCAGTTTGGTTGGAAAACGGCCATTGCATCAGGCGGATTTACCTACTTCTCCGATTATCTTAAGCAAGAGCTGGGTCTTGATCATGCTCAATCCAATCAACTGGAAATCGTTGATGGAAAGTTAACTGGGCAAGTATTAGGTGGCGTCGTTTCTGCGCAAACAAAAGCGGATATTTTGGAAGAATTAGCAGAGCAGTATGATGTTGAGCCACATAACACGATTGCCGTGGGTGATGGTGCAAATGATTTGACCATGATGGGCGTTGCAGGGTTAGGTATCGCTTACCATGCAAAACCTAAGGTTGAGCAACAAGCGCAGGCTGCGATTCGTTACAGTGGTCTTGGTGGCGTGATTTGTATTCTTTCCGCTATGCTAGTGAAGCAAAAAAGAGTGAGTTTTTCTCCACTTTAAAGAATGACTAGGGATATTAAAAAGGTGAGCTGGAATAGCTCACCTTTTTTATTGAGTGAGCTCCAAGCGTATGAGTACTTCTTCCGTGATATCGGTGATCTCTCCATAGCCGACGATGCTGTTGATCTCTTTTTCAAGAGCTCTCGCTTTGTGAAGGCTAACCTGGCTCAACTCACCTAAATCTTTTTGAACCAGCGCAGTCATTGGATCAAATACAGGGGCGCCACAAACACGAATTGCGTAAAACTCACCCATCAATTGTGCTTTCTTGATGAAATCGATACGTTCTTTAATCCCATTGAATTCGCTTACTAGCTTGGATTCAACGGATTGAATACGCTTACCAAATTTAAGTACCATCAAGTAAAGGTCATAATACTGAGGTTGTGCCCCTTCGATACGCTTCATCGGTTGGGCCAATAAAGTACTCGCACGACCTTTATAGATAGGTTCTAGTGAATAGTTTTCTCCGCTACCGAGTTTTGCTAGCAGCTTTAAATAGCCAGGAATAGGGTAGTTAATACCGATGACTTTAGGGCTTAAATTACTGCCTCTTTTTTCGACGAAAATAGGTGTGCTGACTACTTTATCGAGCAGGATGTCATGCAGCCCTTCAAGCAATTCATTGCTAGGGAGCAGTTCTTGCTTCGCGACCAATTTTTCTTGGTTGTGGCTAATCAAACGACCAAAAAAGGCAATAACACGTAGGTTTTGGCTTTCTTCAATGATCGCGAGTTGCAGGCGTTTACCACTTGGGCTAATGCGGATAACTTTATATGGAACACTATCAAGAGGCAGTTTTTTATCGTAGAGCTGCAGCTCGTTAAAGTTGATGTGGCAAAGGTCATCGGCTTTTAGGCGAGTTGGTTGCGAAAGGGCGATGCTTGCCCCATGCTTCGATAAGTCTAATGTCACACCGGATAAAACTTCGCCATTCTCCGTCGTGAGCTCTAATGGAGACTTAAATTGATATCTTGCTTCTTTACGGCGTGATTTAGCATCAAAATAGAGGCAAACAGGGTTGTAGCTTGGGTTTCGAGTATGGCGAAAGCGGTTTAGCTCGCTACTGGTTAGTTTAGGCTTATCGGTTAACAGATAATCTTTGCGACAGGTTTCGTCACTGATCTCTTGCAGCATACCGCAATGAGTCAATGAGTTTGGTTCAAGGCCTAATTCAGTTGAGTGCTGTGATAGCTCTGCGCGCTCCTCATCGGAGAGTTCAAAGACCGAGAGTCGAAACGCTTTCCAAGTCTCTTTCTTTGCGCCTATGTGCCAAAAGAGTTGTCTCACTTCGCGAGTGGCTTCAGGCATCATCATTGAAAAGAATAGCGTTTGCCCTTTGTGCTCATGAGTAAAAGCGTAAAGTACGTTGTTACTGCCTTTCATACCCGGTGTGGTGAGCTGCGCCATCCTTTGATCGTGAAACAAACTATTCAAGGTTTGTTGATTGCGCTCATCTTGCCAATACTGCCAAATAGACTGATTGTTTTCCGTCATCAATACCAGCTTGAGTTCGTTACCACTAAAGAAGACCGGTAAATTGCAGGTATGCTTTAGGTAAGTATGTTCAAAGCCACGTGATCGGGCGCGGATGATTTTGTCTTGGTTATCGTGACGAGCTTTCTGCGCATCGCTTTTTAGATATTTCTCTATAACGGCAGCAAGCGTGTTGCTGTCGTCGAGTTTGAGTAAGCGCAAAAACTTGACTGCATCATTTTCATAAGAGTCATCAACACCGACAATGCGGTATGAAATAGGCTGATCGATGCCTTCGATGTCACTGTTTTTTTCTAGTTCAACAAATCGAACTTGGATGATCTCTCCAAGTTTGTAATCAAACGCAGAAGGTACCTTGAATTTTGCACCAGATGGAGACAGATCGACAGTTACTGCATGAACGAGTTGACGGCTGGCAAGATGAATTTCTATTTGAGAAGAGAGCCTCAAGCGGTTTTCTTGACGTTTTAAGTCATAACCTAGGTTAATTGCCTCAACTTCAAGTGCGTGGCTCTCAGGGGCGCTATCGCTGCGTGCTGATTGGCCTCTTTGTTTCATAACTCGGAAGTTATTGTGAGTATTGCAAAGAGCTTCCCATACTCCCTCGGTATAGGTGCCAAATTTACGCGTGTTTTTGTGGTAGGCATTGAATGCAACGTCATCTAGCCAGTGTTTTAGCCCGTCTAATTCATACTCACGGCACTCACCTTGGACTCGACCTCTGAGATCAATACTCTTGGTGCAAGGCGCCATGACACGATTCAGTTCCATTTTGACTAGGATTTTGACCGATGGCGGTTCACCCTCAGTCATCTGACCTAGAAGGAAATCAAAATCGTCAGCATGATAAGCAGGTATTAGTCTTTCTGCTATAGACAGTATTTCTGGCTGTTGCATATTTTTTGTTTAAAGTACTCCGTACTTAGTGTATCGACCTTGATATTAAGATCTTTAGTGATATGTTACCGCGAATCAAGCAAAATTAAGCTCGAATCAATCTCTCACTTCACAAATACTAATTTGAGGCGACATGGCTAAAGCAAAAAGAGCATATGTATGTAATGACTGTGGTGCAGACTTCCCTCGTTGGCAAGGGCAATGTAACGCATGTGGCGCATGGAACACGATCAGTGAAGTGCGTTTAGCGGCGTCACCTGCTGCTGCTCGAAGCGAACGTTTAATGGGTTATGCGGGTAATAGTGGCGAAACGCAAGTTCAGACGTTATCTGAGATCGATCTACAAGAAGTGCCCCGCTTTACGACAGGGTATAAAGAATTCGATCGTGTTTTAGGGGGCGGTGTTGTACCTGGAGCTGCAATCCTAATTGGTGGTAACCCTGGTGCGGGTAAATCGACACTATTGTTGCAAACTATGTGTTATCTAGCATCTCAAATGCCAACGCTTTATGTAACTGGCGAAGAATCATTACAACAGGTTGCAATGCGCGCGTCTCGTTTAGGTTTGCCAAAAGAAAACTTAAAGATGTTGTCTGAGACCAACGTGGATCGCATTTGTCAGATCGCTGAAAAAGAACAACCTAAGATCATGGTGATTGACTCCATTCAGGTGATGCATGTTGCTGATGTTCAATCTTCTCCGGGAAGTGTGGCACAAGTGAGAGAGTCTGCGACGGCGCTGACCCGCTATGCAAAGCAGAACAACGTTTCTGTATTTATTGTCGGACATGTGACGAAAGACGGAACTCTTGCTGGCCCGAAAGTACTCGAACACATCATTGACTGCTCCGTATTGCTCGATGGGGGGACAGACAACCGCTTTAGAACTATGCGCAGCCACAAGAACCGTTTTGGTGCTGTGAATGAACTTGGCGTATTTGCGATGACGGGACAGGGGCTTAGAGAGGTAAGCAACCCTTCGGCGATTTTCCTTTCTCGCGGTGAAGAAGAGACCTCAGGTAGCTCTGTGATGGTGGTTTGGGAAGGGACTCGCCCATTATTGGTAGAGATCCAAGCGCTGGTGGATTACTCGCAACTGGCCAACCCACGTCGCGTTGCTGTAGGCCTTGAGCAAAACCGCTTGTCTCTTTTATTGGCTGTACTTCACAAGCATGGTGGTCTGCAAATGGCCGATCAGGATGTCTTTGTCAATGTTGTGGGCGGCGTTAAGGTAACTGAAACCAGTGCTGACTTGGCGCTAGTGATGGCTCTGCTTTCAAGTTTCAGAGACAGACCTTTGGCGAAAGATGTCGTGGTATTTGGTGAAGTGGGCCTAGCTGGTGAAATTCGCCCAGTTCCAAGCGGGCAAGAGCGATTAAATGAAGCCTTTAAACATGGCTTTAAAAAGGCAATTGTTCCAGCTGCCAACATGCCTAAAGGTGGCATTCCAGGTATGCAGATTCATGGCGTGAAGAAGCTGTCGGAAGCGATTGAAGCGTTTGATGAGTTGTAGACGAAAGCTTCTTTAGGATCTAGAACTGTCATTCTATAGACCGAAGACGGAGCAAAAAACAAAGGGTTGGCATTTTGCCAACCCTAAACACTCTCCATCTTTACAGCATATCTACTGCTTTCTCGACGGCTTCGATCAGCCTATCTACATCTTCTTGTGTATTGTAGATAGCAAACGAAGCTCGAATAGTCCCTTTAACATTCAAAGCGTCCATTAGCGGATGGGCACAATGGTTGCCAGCGCGGACAGCAATACCTTGTTGATCGAGCAAGGTTGCGACATCTTGGTGGTGGACACCATCGATCACAAAAGAGATCACTGAAGCACCAGTTTGATAGCCCAATAAAGTGACATCCTCAATTTTGCTGAGGTGCTGGCGAGCGTTTTCAACCAAGCTGTGAATGTGCTGTTCAACTTCAATTGGGTTAAATGACTGGCTCCAATCTATGGCTGTTTTAAGAGCAATAGCGCCTGCAACATTCGGTGTACCTGCTTCAAATTTTCCAGGTAATGCGCTGTAGGTGGTGCCAGAAAACGAGACTTTCTCAACCATCTTTCCGCCACCATGCCAAGGTGGCATAGCTTCGAGTAAATCGAGTCTTCCCCATAAAACGCCGATACCCGCAGGAGCAAATAGTTTGTGTCCTGAGAAGACATAAAAGTCCGCGCCTAGATCTTGAACGTTTACCTTTTCATGTACGATGCCTTGCGCGCCATCGATGACTACAACAGCCCCCATTTTATGGGCTTGCTCTATAATGTGTTCGATGGGCTGGCGAGTACCGGTAACATTCGTAATATGTGCCACGGCAACCAGCTTAGTTTTCTCTGACAATCGCTTTTGAAACTGCGCCATATCGAGTTGGCAGTCATCTGTCATTGGTATTTTTACTACCGTTGCACCAGTCTGCTCCGCAACGATTTGCCAAGGAACAATATTGGCATGATGCTCCATTTCACCCACTAGAATTTCATCACCGGGCTGCAATACACTGCGTGCATAAGTTTGAGCGATTAAGTTCAGTGCTTCTGTCGCCCCGCGAGTCCAAATGATCTCTTTGCTGGTTGCTGCGCCAATAAATTGTGCAACTGACTCACGCGCGGCTTCAAATTGGCTGGTGGCATTGGCGGTTAAGCTGTGGCTACCGCGGTGAACATTGGCATTTTGTTGGCTGTAATAGTGGCTAATACTATCAATTACGCACTGGGGTTTTTGCGTTGTTGCCGCGCTATCTAAATAGACCAATCGCTGTTGGTTTACTTGTTGTTTGAGTGCCGGAAACTGAGACTGAATTTGGCTTACATCCAGCATTACGCTTCACCGAATTTGGAGTAGTGAAGCGTCGGTAAAGTGATCATGGGTTCAGCGACTTCCCAAGCCAGCGCTTTACCTGATAGGTTAAGAATGATCTCGATAGCAAACTCTAGAGCTGTCCCCGGACCTTGGCTAGTGAGTAGGTTATGGTTGACATCATAAGTGACGCGTTTTACTCGCCATAATTTAGCCGCAATGTGCTGCTGAAAGCTTGGATGGCAAGTCATCAGAGCTTCAGGGTAGAGATTGTGGTGAGCGAGAACTAGAGCAGGGGCGGCGCAAATGGCAGCAACCAGTTTGCCTTCGTACATTTGTTGTCGAACAATCTCAACTAAAACGGTGCTATCTCGGAAAGTTTCAGCGCCACCTACGCCACCAGGAAGGATGACAGCATCAAACTCATCATCTGCAATATCGACCAACTTGCAGTCAGCAGTCAAAGTGATATTACGAGAGCCTTTCATGGTTAATTGACCATCGAAATCAGCACTAGCGACCACGACGTCATATCCGGCGCGAACCATAATATCGATAATGGTTACCGCTTCCATTTCTTCGGTGCCAGGGGCGATAGGGATTAGTACTTTTTTACTCATGATTCCAGCTCTGTTCAATTTGTTTAATCTGTTGGTATAAGGCTGTGTTTTCAGTTGCCGCAATATTGTGATGCTTTGCTTTATGCAGCAAATAGCCAGTAATGAAATCTATCTCAGTAGCGCGGTGATGAAAAACATCTTGCTGCATCGAGGAGTGATTTTTTGCTGTTAACTCAATGACTTTGAAAATGCTATCTTCAAGTTCTTTTTTAGACAACGTTATCTCTTCTGCCGCTAGGATTTGTGATACTTCATCGATAACTCTGCTTAACAGTAGGGAAAACTCTTCTTGAGCCAGAGTTCCGTTAGTCACTTGATGAATTGCAGTAAGAGGGTTGATAGCACAATTGATGGCTAACTTATGCCACAACGCATGAAGGATATCGTGATTCCACTTTACCTCAGGCAGTGCATGTTGAAAGACCTCTTCGAGGAACGCGCACTGTTTACCTTTATCATTGTAGCCACCTAACTGGGTTGTACCTAATCCCGTATGTAAGACACGTTGAGATGATTCTCGGTAAGCGCCATGGGTGGTTGTCGCAAGTAATAATGGATTGTTAGGCAGGAACTTAATCACATCTTCTGCCGTGCCCATACCATTGTGCATTAACATGAGCATACAGTCCGGAGATATCTGAGGCAGCAGCGGCGTGAGAGCAGTTATCACTTGTGGTGCTTTGACCGTAACTAATAGTAAGTCGGCATCTTGAATGCTTTGCTTATCATTGTTAGCAAATAGCGCTGCATTACCCTGATCGACTTGAATCGAAAGCTGTTTGGCCGACTGCCTTGAGCAGAGAGAAACGGAGTGCCCAGCATGGAGGAATGCATTCGCCCAAAGCGAACCAACCGCTCCGGGACCGAGTATCACGATGTTCATGAGTTCAAGCTAAAAATGGATTTGCAGAAAGGATAAGGGTATCAAGGTGGAATGCAAACAAAAATGGCACCCTAAGGTGCCATTTAACAAGTCATACTTCCAATTAGAAGTTGTACTGTACGCGGTAGATTAGAATGTCTTGGTAATCACGACGCGCTAGTTTGTTCACTGTGTAACGGTAAAGAATACCTGTTGACCAATCTTGAGTAACATTCCACATTGCGTTGATGCTACCGTTCAAGCCCCAGCTTTCAGAACCTTCGCCATTACCCATGTAAGTGCTTTGAAGATCTGCATATTCATCGTTGCGAGCGAATTCTAGTTCATTCCAAGTAGAGAATGTAAAGTTTTGACCAGCGATGTCAGTGTTGTAGTAACCAACGTAACCAAACATACCGCCGTTGTTACCGCTGATACCGCCTTCAGTGTTTACTTGGTGAAGACCTAGGAATGGAGTGAAACCCCAACCATCGCCTTTAAGACCAGTATAACCAAGACCTAGAACACGGTTTTGCTCATGTAGAACTGGGCCTTTGTCTTTATCAGTATTGTAAACTTGTGCGTATAGAGATACACCAGACTCAGTTAGATTGTAGTGAATCGTACCTTTGAGTGAAGCACCACGGTCATCACCTGCACGATCAACGCCTTCGTAGTCGTAGAAGCCGTAGATTTGACCCCAATCGAATACCGCACCGCCTTCGATACCGACTACCGCTTGGTTACGTTCTGAGATTTCTTGATCGAAGTTTGAAGCGTCATTACCAATACCGTGGTCCCATGATTGGTAGTCTACATACATGCTACCGAAACCGAAAAGATATTCTGCTTGTGCTGGTACTGCTGATACTGCTGCCACAACACCAAGAGCTAGAAGTGATTTACGCATAGTGGAACTCTCTATGTTTGTTAATTCAATTATTCATTGGATATCTGTTTAATTGCACAATCTTTAGCCGTGCTTTATGGGGCTGCATAATATCGATAAAAATCTCAAAATCCATCTGCAAACTGTGTAAAAAAACATAAAACAGGTGATCTAGATCTCGTTAATGATCTAAATTTGTTCATGTAACGGAACCAAAGTTGAATTGCACAAAAAATGATAGAGGTAACGATTACGCAAACGCTAAAGCGCAATTTGATGGTCATCACATGTTCAACATAAAAGATAACTGATCGCTAAGCCTGCTTGTTGCGTATCTGTAATTAAAATGTTTGTTGAGAAAAAATGAATGACAGAAATAATGCTTTTTCCACTTAGCTCAATTGTTTTGCCTGAAGGAAAAATGCGTCTGAGGATATTTGAGGCGCGTTATAAACGACTAGTGGTTGAAGCAATGAAAAATGACGGTGAATTTGGGATTTGTCTATTCGAAAAGCCTCTCAATGTCGGTGATAGTGAACTTTCTAGCGTCGGAACATTAGTAAAAATTGTTGATTTTGAGCGATTAGAGGATGGACTACTGGGTATAACGGTGACAGGTATAAAGCGATTTACCCTAAGTAGGATTAGAGTCGAACATGATGGTTTGCGTATTGCTAAAGTCGTCTGGCTTCCTAATTGGGAAATGAGAGTTTTTAATAAAGAGAGTGAAGTGCTTAGCCTTCAATTGCAGCGTGTATACCAACAATTTCCTCAACTAAATGAGTTGTACGGGCAGAAGTTTTTCGATGATGCGAGTTGGGTGAGCCAGCGGTGGTTAGAGATTCTTCCCTTATCTAATAAGCAGTTCGACAATTTGGCGCTAGAGTTAGACTGTAAGGTAGCGTTAGATTTCTTAAACGATGCATTAAATAGTTCAGGATCGAGTGATCCATTGGCAACTAACTAATGTATAAAAAGAGACAAAAGCTGTGCAAAGGACAATGAAATGGACAATCTGGATACGCAGAACTTTTCACGAGCAGACTGGGCGTCTTGCATGGAAAAGGTCAAGCTGCAAGATAAGCAGGCATTTGCTTTGGTCTTCTTGCACTTTTCTCCGCGTTTGAAGCAGTTTATTTATCGCCATGTTGGGAATGAACATACCGCTGTTGAAGTCGTTCAAGAGACGCTTGCAACTGTTTGGCAAAAAAGCGCATTGTTCAATGGTGAGAAAAGCTCTCTGTCTACGTGGATTTATACCATCGCAAGAAACCTTTGTTTCGATATGCTTAGGAAACAGAAAGGTCGAGAACAACATCTTCTTTCGGAAGACTTATGGCCAAATGATTATTGCCCACCAGACATGGTCGAACATTATTCACCTGAGACTGATTTATTGAAAGAGCAGGTAGTGCGTTTTTTGGATACATTACCGGATGCCCAAAAACAAGTGGTCAAGGCTGTGTATTTGGAGGAGTTACCACACCAGCAAGTCGCAGAAATGTTCAATATTCCTTTGGGTACGGTGAAGTCTCGCTTGAGACTTGCGGTGGAGAAACTACGACATTCAATAGAGGCGGATAAGTTATGAGTTACCATCCAGAAAAACAAATGCTACAAGCCTATGTTGAAGGTTCACTGGATGATGTTGCAGCATTTACAGTTGCAATCCATCTAGAATCTTGCCCTGAATGTAAACGTAGAGTCGCAATACTTGAGCAGGCATGTGGTGACCGGCTTGCAGACGCTCCTGTTTTGGAGTCTAGTGGTGAAGATCTATCCGCTATGCTCGAAGCTATAGTGTCAATGGAGCAAAACAGTGAGCCATTCCGCGTCCCTCCTCAGCCGCAGCAGATAATGGTCAATGGCAAAGCGTTTTTGTTACCGCGAGCATTATCCAGACACATGGGAAAAATAGGTCAATGGCGTAGCTATGGTGGGAAAGTGTTTAGCGCTTCTATTGATATAGCCCAAGAGTGCCGGGTAAACCTAATGTATATCGCCGAAAATGTTCAAATTCCTCAGCATACTCATAAAGGCACAGAATCAACTTTAATTCTTCATGGTGGCTTTAGTGATGAAGATGGACACTATGAGGCAGGGGATTTTCTAGTTAAAGATGCGTCAGTGAAACATAGCCCATCAACAAGCGTTGGAGAGGATTGCTTATGTTTAACAGTATTGACGGAACCTATGGTGTTTACTCAAGGGGTGGCACGCTTGTTTAACCGATTTGGTAAAGGGATGTACCCTTAATCGTTTGTTTATTAGATAGAAAAAAGGCTTGGTGAGTACCAAGCCTTTTTGTTATCTAGCGCGTCATGCTCATGATTCTTGTGGTGAGCGCTGTTTGTTCTCTTCGCTATCTCGTTTACGTGCTTTGGTGAGCATGTCATCAAAGTAATGACGTAGAGAGTAAAGCATCAACAGACTTGGGATCACCATCAAGGCCGTTAAGATAAAGAAGGTTGACCAGTCATTGAGGTAGTCGACTAACTCGCCAGAGAAAGAAGCTAATGTTGTACGACCGAAGTTTCCTAATGAAGCTAATAGAGCATATTGAGTAGCTGAGAAGGCTTGCCCGGTGACAACAGTTAAGAAGGAAACAAAGGCAACGGTCGAGAACGCAGAAGTAAAGTTATCCACGACTAATGTTGCTAAGAACAACTGTTCGTTTGGTCCGACTTTCGCAATCCACGCAAACATCAGATTACTCGCTGCCATGGCAATACCGCCGATCATCAAACCGCGGACAATACCAAATTTCACGTTGACCATACTGCCAATCAAGGTAAAGAGCATGGTTAACCCCCAGCCGATTAGCTTAGAGTAGTAGCCGATCTGTTCATTCGAAAAGCCGATTTCTTTGTAGAAGGTAATCGACATACGACCCAGGAATGCTTCACCTATCTTGAATAGGAAGACGAACAATAATAGTGTCAACGCGACACGGAAACCGTTACGTTTAAAGAAGTCTAAGAAGGGCTCAACCACTGTTACTGTCAACCAAGCAACCGCCCGATTACCAACAATCTTACTATGACGCTGTTCGGCTTCAGCTTGTAACGTGTCTCGTAACGTTTTCGGCTCTTTGACTAATAGCGTGAACACCATTAACAGAGCGACAATACCCGCCATACCATAGTAAACACCATTCCAGCCAATAGCATCTGCATTGATAAATGCTAGATATCCCGGTACTGAATAACCTGTCCACCAGCCAATAACGGCCATCGCGGAAGCCTGTGGTAGCTTAGATGGTTCAGATTTAGGGAAGGTATCAATCCGGTAAGCATCAATCGCAATATCTTGCGTTGCTGATGAAAGGGCAATACCCAGAGCCAGCATTGAGGTTAAGGCAAGGTTTTTCGATGGGTCGACGCCAGCAATAAATAGTGTGCAGATCAGCACCAAAGATTGACACAAGAAAATCCAGCTGCGTCGTTGGCCTAGCATTGCATGCAGTAGTGGCAGTCTCACTCGGTCTACTAAAGGGGCCCATAAAAAGTTGATGGCATAGACAGCGAAGACACTACCAAAATAACCAATGGCTGCGCGAGTAAGGCCAGCGTCTTTGAGCCACCCAGACATGTTTGAGCCAATTAATACCCATGGAAAACCACTCGAGCAGCCCAACATGAACACCCATAATAAGCGTTTATCCATGTAGCTACGAAACGTTTCTCGCCATGACATGGAAGGGGAGTCGAAAGACATACACTATTCCTTGTTATAGTTTCGGTCAGCAAAAAAGGCTCTAACATGAGGGTTAGAGCCGAAAAGTGTTTATGGTAGGAGTGTGGCTTTAGTAATAATAATTGGCTCTACAGGAACATCACGATAACGTCCAACAGTATGCGTTGGTTTTTGTCCCATCGATTGGATAACACCAAAACCTTTGGTTACTTTACCAAACACAGCATAGCCAGGTGGGCGCTGGTCTGGATCTAAAAAGCCATTGTCAACTAGGTTTATGAAAAACTGACGTGTTGCTGAATGAGGATCATTGGTCCGTGCCATCGCAATCGTACCTGTTTTGTTTTTCAGGCCGTTAGACGCTTCATTTTTGACTGGTGCGTAGGTTGGTTTCATCGACATGTTTTTATCAAAGCCACCACCCTGAGCCATAAAGCCAGGAATAATGCGGTGGAATTGAGTGCCTACGTAGCTTCCATCTTCAACATAACGTAGAAAGTTTTTAACCGTTAATGGCGCTCGTTGTTCATTGAGTTCAACTGTGAATGCCCCAACAGTTGTTTCAAATTCAACCTTTGGTCCGGCAAGCGCGATAGTGCTAAATAAGGCGAGAGAAGCAATTGCCAACTTACGCATTAGAATCTCTCCTGCATGTATGTTTGTAGCTCTCTGTCGTTTGCTACTTCCTGAAGAACAAGGTTAACCACATCATTTAAAACGCCTTCGATATCTTCGTTAGAAGCACTTAGAGCACCAGTGCGCTTAGCTGTACCAGTGTAAGTTTTTACTAACTTACCTTGAGGAGTTTCTGCTGTGATCTCGATGATGACTTTTCCGTCCATCTCATTTTCCATCACAGTATGCTTGATAGAGACTAGAGCTTCTTGTACTTCAATTTTGATGTTGTTTTCGCTGTTAACTGTATTGCGGAAACCTTGCGATTGGAATTGCTCAAGTAAAGCGTTCTCAATTGAAATTCGAACATTCTGTTTTGAGTGGATTGGTTCAATATTTGAGCGGCCACTATCCACCAAAGCTACGTATTGTGCAGAGCGTACATCCTTGCTGGTCAGGTTAAATGCAGCATCTTGAACTAGGTCGCCACTGCTGAGTACCGCTTTAGGCATAAAATTAATCTGCTGTTGCTGCGGTGCAGAACAAGCAGTGAGAAGTGCCATTGATGCGGCTAAAACCAGTTTTCTCATTGTAATTTCCTTAATTCATAACTCTATAGGTTCTAGAGATAGGATAGTGAACTATTTAGTCGCTTGTAAAATAACAAATTTATTGTTGGAAGCGATTTGTTTGACGTTCGACTTGCCAAATAATCTTGATAACTTCACATCGTAGCCGAGGTGGCGGTTACCGATAACTATTAATTGCCCAGCATTGTCGAGAACATGCTTTGCATCACAGAACATTTGCCATGCAATATGATCAGTCACTGCTTGTTGTTGGTGGAATGGTGGATTGCATACCACTAAATCGGCGCTTTTAGCTTCAAAATTGTCCAAACAGTTGTTAGCGATACAGCGAATCTCTCGTTCACCTTCTAGATTGCGCTCTAGGTTACGCTTTGCAGACTCAACAGACATGAAACTCTCGTCAACACAGGTTAAAGATATGTCAGGATTCAATTGGCCTAGTTTTACTGAAAGGACACCGTTACCACAGCCTAAGTCAATGGCCTTTTTATCACCAAGGTTAGAAGGTAGGTGTTGTAGCATGAAGCGCGCGCCTAAATCCAAGCTCTCACCCGAGTATACATTGGGTAAGTTATCGAGCCAGAAACCATGCTCTTCAACCTCCCAGCTTGTTACTGGGCTTACTTCTTTAAGTTGAATGCTGTCTGCTTGGGAAAAGACCAGGCGATGCTTTTTCCATGCTAAAGAAGTCGTGGTTGTACCTAAATGCTTTTCAAATAACTTAAGTGTTGATGTGTGGATCTCTTTCGCTTTATTGACACCAATAACCGGCACATGCTCAGGGAGGGCATTTCTTAATTGGTGTAATTGCCAGATCAGATGCCGATTACTCTTCGGTAATTGCATTAATACCAGATCGACCTTGCTAGGGATTGCTTCGAAAGTGGTGGAAAATTCAACAGGATTACACTGATTAAGAGTTAGATTAGCTTTACAGCCTTGATGAGAGATAAAGGAATCACTCATAACGGTCACGTTGTGGTTTTGAGAGAACCAGCAGCTCAGTGCTCCAAAATTGTCATTTAAAATGAGAATATGGCGATTGGGTTCTAAGGCTAATTCTTCGACATGATTAATGAGGTACTCATCTCCGGCATCCCATGCTTGGAGTGTTTCGTTGTTTCTTTTAGGGAAACGATGCAAAGAAAGGGTGCGCTCATGTAGAGCAAGCTCAGTTTTCATAATTGAGTGATTAGCTAATAAACATGAGCTAAATTGTCGCAGATGCTAAGCAAACTGGGAACTAAAACCTTTTGCTTTGTCGCGAAGGCGATTATTATCTATCTCTTAATGCTGTTCATATTGTTATGGTGAAACACAATGCTGCAAGAAGTGATCGAGACCAAACTACACGCTCAGTTTGAGCCGGATTACCTAAAGGTCATTAATGAAAGTTATATGCACAATGTTCCTCCCGGTTCTGAAAGTCATTTCAAAGTGATTGTGGTCAGTAGTGAGTTTGAAGGACTGAGGTTGATCGCTCGTCATCGTCTCGTGAATCAAGCATTGTCAGATGAACTGGCAAATCATATCCATGCTTTATCGATTCACACCTATACTGGTGAAGAATGGAAAGCGCAAAGTGAGTCTGCTCCAGATAGCCCTATGTGTTTAGGTGGCTCTAAGTAAGGTGTGACAAGGCGGCGTTTGCCGCCTTTTTTTGTGGCGAAGAAAACCAGTAAATATTAACAACGTATAAACAAATAAAATATTTTACTAGTTTTAAAACGAAATGTTTCACGATGTGAATGATTGGCAAAGTCGTCTGTTTTCCTCAAATAGGTGTTTGTGCGATGCATCAAACTTATGACTATTCCTTAGCCTTTTAGACTCAATTCGTTCGAAATATCGCCCCTAATGCATGCATTGGTCATGGCATCAACTTCCCAAAAGATGCTAGACTATCGCACCTGATAAATCTCGATGATTTCTTGTTGCGAGATTTTTAATAGGATGTTGCGATTTTGGCGTTTAAAACAACGCCGAAACCGGACACTAGTGTCGTGTCTAAAAGTTACGCAATCAAAGAATCTTTTTCCCGATAAAAGTAGTGCAAGTGCGTATGATTACAATAAAGAAGGGTCTGGACCTGCCAATCGCAGGAACTCCTACCCAGGTGATTAATGATGGTAAGACCATCAAAAAAGTCGCCTTGCTTGGCGAAGAGTACGTCGGCATGCGTCCTACTATGCATGTCCGCGTAGGCGATGAAGTGAAGAAAGCTCAAGTTCTTTTTGAAGACAAGAAGAACCTAGGTGTGAAATTTACTTCTCCTGTAGCCGGTAAAGTGATCGAAGTGAACCGTGGTGCAAAACGTGTTCTTCAATCTGTAGTGATTGAAGCAGCAGGTGATGAACAGGTGACATTCGATAAGTTTGAAGCTGACCAATTAGCAAAACTTGACCGTGAAGCGGTTAAAACTCAGTTAGTTGATTCAGGTCTTTGGACCGCTTTACGTACTCGTCCGTTTAGCAAGGTTCCAGCAATCGAATCTTCTACACAGGCTATCTTTGTGACTGCAATGGATACTAATCCTCTTGCGGCAGAGCCTGAGTTGATCATTAACGAACAGCAAGAAGCGTTTGTTGCCGGTTTAGATGTGCTTTCAACTCTGACTGACGGCAAGGTTTACGTTTGTAAATCTGGCACCAGTCTTCCTCGTTCTTCTCAGTCAAACGTTGAAGAGCATGTATTTGATGGCCCTCACCCAGCAGGTTTGGCTGGTACCCACATGCATTTCCTGTATCCAGTGAATGCAAACAATGTGGCATGGAGCATCGGCTACCAAGACGTTATTGCGTTTGGTAAGTTGTTCCTGACAGGTGAACTTTATACTGACCGTGTTATTTCTCTGGCTGGTCCAGTGGTAAATAACCCTCGTCTAGTTCGTACAACACTAGGTGCTAGCCTAGATGATGTAACGGACAACGAGCTAATGCCAGGTGAAGTACGTGTGATTTCTGGTTCTGTACTAACAGGTACGCAAGCAACTGGTCCTCACGCTTACCTTGGTCGTTACCACATGCAAGTTTCTGTATTGCGTGAAGGCAATGAAAAAGAACTGTTTGGCTGGGCTATGCCTGGTAAGAACAAGTTCTCAGTAACTCGCTCATTCCTTGGTCATATCTTCAAAGGTCAGTTGTTCAACATGACAACGACAACGAATGGTAGTGATCGTTCAATGGTTCCAATCGGTAACTACGAACGCGTAATGCCATTAGATATGGAGCCTACTCTGCTACTTCGTGACTTATGTGCAGGTGATACTGATAGTGCAGCAGCACTGGGTGCACTTGAATTAGACGAAGAAGACTTAGCATTGTGTACCTTTGTGTGTCCTGGTAAATACGAATACGGTGAACTCCTTCGTGAATGCCTAGATACCATCGAAAAGGAAGGGTAATTTTTCATGGGCCTTAAAAAGTTTATTGAAGACATCGAGCATCATTTTGAGCCAGGTGGTAAACATGAGAAGTGGTTTGCGCTTTACGAAGCAGCAGCAACACTTTTCTACACGCCAGGTTTGGTAACGAAAAAAAGCTCGCACGTTCGTGATAGCGTTGACTTGAAACGTATCATGATCATGGTTTGGTTCGCGGTATTCCCAGCAATGTTCTGGGGGATGTATAACGCGGGTGGCCAAGCTATCTCTGCACTTAACCATATGTACGCTGGTGAGCAACTAGCGGCTGTAGTCGCTGGTAACTGGCACTACTGGTTGACGGAAATGCTAGGTGGCACGATTGCCGCTGATGCAGGCGTCGGCAGTAAAATGCTACTGGGTGCAACTTACTTCCTACCTATTTATGCAACGGTCTTTATCGTTGGTGGTTTCTGGGAAGTTCTTTTCTGTATGGTGCGTAAGCACGAAGTTAACGAAGGTTTCTTTGTTACTTCTATCCTGTTTGCACTTATTGTTCCGCCAACACTTCCTCTATGGCAAGCTGCGCTAGGTATTACCTTCGGTGTTGTTGTTGCTAAGGAAATCTTTGGTGGTACGGGTCGTAACTTCCTTAACCCAGCGCTAGCTGGTCGTGCTTTCCTATTCTTCGCTTACCCAGCGCAAATCTCGGGTGACGTAGTTTGGACTGCAGCTGACGGCTTCTCAGGTGCTACGGCGCTAAGCCAGTGGGCTCAAGGTGGTAACGGTGCGCTAGTGAACACTGTAACAGGTGCTCCTATCACGTGGATGGACGCATTCATCGGTAACATCCCAGGTTCTATTGGTGAAGTTTCGACTCTTGCTCTAATGATTGGCGCGGCGATGATCGTTTACATGCGAATTGCATCTTGGCGTATCATTGCAGGTGTGATGATCGGTATGATTGCAACAGCTACGCTGTTTAATGTTATCGGCTCTGATACTAACCCAATGTTCAACATGCCATGGCACTGGCACCTAGTTTTAGGTGGTTTTGCATTCGGTATGTTCTTCATGGCGACAGACCCTGTATCCGCTTCATTTACCAACAAAGGTAAGTGGTGGTACGGCGCTCTAATCGGCGTAATGTGTGTACTAATCCGTGTAGTTAACCCAGCATACCCAGAAGGTATGATGCTGGCGATTCTATTCGCTAACCTGTTCGCACCTCTATTCGACCATGTAGTAATCGAGAAGAACATCAAGCGGAGACTAGCACGCTATGGCAAGTAATAACGACAGCATTAAAAAGACGCTGGGTGTTGTTGTCGGGTTGAGCCTTGTTTGTTCAATCATCGTATCAACAGCAGCCGTTGGTCTTCGTGATAAGCAAAAAGCTAACGCTGTACTAGATAAGCAAACTAAGATCGTTGAAGTTGCAGGTATCGATACTGAAGGTAAAAAAATCACAGATTTATTTGCTGAATATATCGAACCTCGTCTTGTTGATTTCAACACGGGTAACTTTGTAGATGGTGATGCAGCAACTTACGATCAGCGTAAAGCAGCAAAAGATCCATCAGAGTCTATCAAGCTAACTGCTGAACAAGACAAAGCGAAGATCCTACGCCGTGCAAACACGGGTGTTGTTTACCTAGTGAAAGACGGCGATGCAGTATCTAAGATCATCCTTCCTGTTCACGGTAACGGTCTTTGGTCAATGATGTATGCATTTGTTGCAGTAGAAACTGATGCAAACACAGTATCTGCGATCACTTACTACGAGCAAGGTGAAACTCCTGGACTTGGTGGCGAAGTTGAAAACCCATCTTGGCGCGCTCAGTTCGAAGGTAAGAAACTGTTTGATGAGAACCACAAACCAGCAATCAAGATTGTTAAAGGTGGCGCTCCAGCTGGTTCTGAACACGGTGTTGATGGCCTTTCAGGTGCGACACTAACAGGTAACGGTGTTCAAGGTACATTTGATTTCTGGTTAGGCGATATGGGCTTTGGTCCATTCCTAGCAAAAGTTCGTGACGGAGGTCTGAACTAATGTCTAGCGCACAAAACGTTAAGAAGAGTCTGTTAGCACCAGTATTGGATAACAACCCAATCGCACTTCAGGTTCTTGGTGTTTGTTCTGCTCTTGCAGTAACAACCAAACTAGAAACGGCTTTTGTAATGACACTAGCGGTTATCTTTGTAACTGCACTGTCTAACTTCTTCGTTTCGGTAATCCGTAACCACATTCCAAACAGCGTGCGTATCATCGTCCAGATGGCTATCATCGCATCGCTAGTAATCGTGGTAGACCAAGTGTTAAAAGCATACCTATACGATATCTCTAAGCAGCTATCTGTATTCGTAGGCCTAATCATTACTAACTGTATTGTAATGGGCCGTGCTGAAGCATTTGCTATGAAGTCAGAGCCACTACCGTCACTTATCGATGGTATTGGTAACGGCCTTGGTTACGGTTTCGTTCTTATCACTGTTGGTTTCTTCCGTGAACTATTTGGCTCAGGCAAACTGTTCGGTATGGAAGTGCTTCCACTAGTGAGCAATGGTGGTTGGTATCAACCAAACGGTTTGATGCTTCTAGCACCATCTGCATTCTTCCTAATCGGCTTCCTAATCTGGGCAATCCGTATTCTGAAACCAGAACAAGTAGAAGCGAAGGAGTAAGGACGTCATGGAACATTACATTAGCTTGCTAGTTAAATCGATTTTCATCGAAAACTTAGCACTATCGTTCTTCTTAGGTATGTGTACATTCCTTGCTGTATCTAAGAAAGTTAAGACCTCTTTCGGTCTTGGTGTAGCGGTTGTATTCGTACTGACAGTAGCGGTACCTGTGAACAACTTACTTTACACCTTTGTTCTAAAAGAGAATGCGTTAGTTGAAGGTGTGGATCTTAGTTTCCTTAACTTCATTACCTTTATCGGTGTAATCGCGGCTTTGGTACAGATTCTTGAGATGATCTTGGATCGCTTCTTCCCACCTTTGTATAACGCGCTAGGTATTTTCCTACCATTGATCACAGTAAACTGTGCGATCTTCGGTGGTGTATCTTTCATGGTTACGCGTGACTACAACTTTGCAGAGTCAGTCGTTTACGGCTTTGGTTCTGGTATCGGTTGGATGCTAGCAATCGTTGCTCTAGCAGGTATCCGCGAGAAGATGAAGTACTCAGACGTGCCTCCAGGTCTACGTGGCCTTGGTATCACGTTTATTACAGTAGGTCTGATGGCGTTAGGCTTTATGTCTTTCTCTGGTGTTCAACTGTAAGTCGGGTAAACCGCAGCAATTAAAGGAATAGTCATGAATACTATTATTTTTGGTGTAGTGATGTTTACCCTGATTATCTTGGCGCTAGTTTTAGTGATTCTTTTCGCTAAATCGAAACTAGTTCCATCAGGTGACATTACAATTTCAGTTAACGGTGATCCTGAAAAGGCGATCGTTACTCAGCCAGGTAGCAAACTACTTGGTGCACTAGCAGGCGCAGGCGTATTCGTTTCTTCTGCTTGTGGTGGCGGTGGCTCTTGTGGTCAGTGTCGCGTAAAAGTTAAATCTGGTGGTGGTGACATTCTACCAACTGAGCTTGACCATATTACTAAAGGTGAAGCACGTGAAGGTGAGCGTCTAGCGTGTCAGGTTGCAATGAAAACTGACATGGACATCGAGCTTCCAGAAGAGATTTTCGGCGTGAAGAAGTGGGAATGTTCAGTTATCTCTAACGATAACAAAGCGACATTCATCAAAGAGCTTAAGCTACAAATCCCAGATGGCGAATCAGTACCTTTCCGTGCTGGTGGTTACATCCAGATTGAAGCGCCAGCTCACCACGTGAAGTACGCTGACTTCGATGTACCTGATGAGTACCGTGAAGATTGGGACAAGTTCAATCTTTTCCGCTACGAGTCAAAGGTAAACGAAGAGACAATTCGTGCTTACTCAATGGCTAACTACCCTGAAGAAGAAGGTATTATTATGCTAAACGTGCGTATCGCTACGCCGCCGCCTAATAATCCTGATGTACCACCTGGTATTATGTCTTCATTTATCTGGTCTCTTAAAGAGGGCGATAAGTGTACGATCTCTGGTCCATTTGGTGAGTTCTTCGCGAAAGACACTGACAACGAGATGGTTTTCGTTGGTGGTGGTGCAGGTATGGCGCCAATGCGTTCACATATCTTCGATCAGCTTAAGCGTCTAAACTCTACGCGTAAGATGTCATTCTGGTATGGTGCGCGTTCTAAGCGTGAAATGTTCTACGTAGAAGATTTCGACGGCCTAGCGGCAGAAAACGACAACTTCGTGTGGCACTGTGCACTGTCTGATCCTATGCCAGAAGATAACTGGGATGGTTACACAGGCTTCATCCACAACGTATTGTACGAAAACTACCTGAAGGATCACGAAGCTCCTGAAGATTGTGAATTCTACATGTGTGGTCCACCTATGATGAACGCAGCTGTTATCGGCATGCTAAAAGATCTAGGTGTAGAAGATGAAAACATCTTGCTAGATGACTTCGGCGGTTAACCTGTCTAAGTGATTGATATTATGGCTGGCTCTTAGGAGTCAGCCATTTCTTTTTGAAATTAAGTAATTGATATAGAAAATTGGTCTTCAAGGCTGAATCAATTTCCTATATCCATTTAACGACAATAGGAGTTAACAAGTGAAAAAGTGGCTTGTTGCATTTGCTTCTCTATTGGTTCTTGCTGGTTGTGAAAAACCGGTAGAGCAAATCCATCTTAGTGGCCCAACAATGGGCACCACCTATAACATTAAGTATATTCCATCTGAAACCACGCCATCTCCAGAGGTTCTGCAAGCAGAAGTTGATCGTTTACTGGAAGAGGTAAATGATCAGATGTCGACGTATCGCAAAGACTCTGAACTAAGTCGTTTCAATCAGAACCAAAGCTCAGAGGCGTTTGAAGTATCTCCTCAAACCGCAACTGTGGTGAAAGAAGCGATTCGTTTGAACGGTCTTACTTTAGGCGCATTAGATGTAACGGTTGGTCCTTTGGTAAATTTATGGGGCTTTGGTCCTGAAGCACGCCCTGAAGTCGTTCCAACCGATGCGGAGTTGGCGGAACGTAAAGCTAATACTGGCATTGTGCATTTGTCTGTAGAAGGTAATACACTATCTAAAGATATTCCGAACTTGTATGTCGACCTATCAACCATTGCGAAAGGTTGGGGGGTGGATGTGGTTGCGGATTACATTCAGTCAGAAGGCATTCAAAACTATATGGTTGAAGTAGGCGGTGAAATGCGTCTAAAAGGCGTCAACCGTGAAGGTGTCGCTTGGCGTATTGCAATTGAAAAGCCATCCGTAGAAGAGCGTGCGATTCAAGAAATCATTGAACCAGGAGATATGGCTATCGCGACGTCTGGTGATTATCGCAATTATTTTGAGCGCGATGGTGTGCGTTACTCTCACATCATTAATCCAGAGACAGGAAAACCAATTAATCATAAGGTGGTTTCAGTCACTGTTTTGGATAAGTCTTCGATGACTGCTGACGGCTTAGCAACGGGGCTGATGGTTTTAGGCGAAGAGCAAGGCATGAAGATTGCTGAAAAAAATAATATTCCTGTGTTTATGATTGTAAAAACAGAAAACGGATTCAAAGAGCTTGCATCATCGGCATACAAGCCTTTTATGAACAAATAATTACCGAGTGAGCATGTCATTATGAGTACATATCTAATTACCTTTGGCGTATTTCTAGCTGTAATAGCAGCCATGTCTATTGGTTATATTATCCAGAAGAAAGTGGTGAAGGGCAGCTGTGGTGGCTTAGGTGCTGTAGGCATCGATAAAGTGTGTAATTGTCCTGAGCCTTGTGATGCACGTAAAAAGCGCGAAGCTCGTGAAGCAGCTAGACAAGAAAAGCTTGCTGCGTGGGAAAAAGACCGTATTGCATAGGTCATCCCCTCTGTGAGATTAATTAAATGAAAACCCCAGCTCAAGGCTGGGGTTTTGTTATCCGTCACTGACTAATTGGTTTCGCCCTGCTTCCTTAGCTATATAAAGCCTATCATCGGCGCGCTTAATTTGCTCTTCCAGTGCTCCTTCCGATGTACAAACACCAATACTGATTGTCACGTCAATTTGCTGTTCATTATGCTTGATACTGGTCTTCTCAACCCGTTGACGCATTTTCTCTAGTCGAGTGAGGAATTCATCAGTTTCTGCACAGGATTGGATACAAAACTCTTCCCCCCCAAATCGAACGACCACATCATCAGGAAAATAAATTTTAAGAATGTTTGCGAGTGTGACTAGTGCAGAATCACCACCATCATGCCCGTAGGTGTCATTGACCTTTTTAAAGTGATCTATATCGAGCATTGCGATGCTGCGTTTTTCACACCCACTACATGCTTGATTGAATAAAAATCTACGATTCCATAGACCAGTCAATGCATCTTGATTGGCCATTCTATAAAGGTTATCTGTCGCTTCTTTCATGTCTAGTAATTGATGCACTCGACAGTAAAACTCTTCCTGATTGAACGGCTTATGTAAGAAGTCATTCGCACCCGCTTTCAGAAATCGAGCGGTCATGGTGCTATCATCACTGCCAGATAAACCAAGTATTCCCATGGTGTTTTTATCAAAGATTTGTCGAATCTCTCGTGTCATCGTAATGCCATCTTTAATCGGCATATCGTGATCGGTAATGACGAAAGTTATGTCATTAGACTTGTTCAATACTTTTAATGCTTCCTCACCGTTTTCAACTTGAGTCGTTTTTATATATTGGTGTTCAAGTAGCTGAGTGACATGACGTCTTACAGTTTGAGAGTCATCAACCACAAGTGCGTGATGATGGATATTGTTGATGAGGCGCTTGGCTAATGGGAGTAGGTACGACACTGATGCCATGCTGTCTTTGAGAATATAGTCAACAACACCTTTTGCAATGAAATGTTCCCGAGTTTGTTCGTTGAAGGTTCCCGTTAAAACAATCACTTTTTGCTTATAGTTTAAAACAAGATCAATAACCTCGCCGTCTTGCGCATCGGGCAAGCAGTAATCAAGCACTGCAAAATGAAAATTGCCATGCTTGTCGAGAGCTTGTTTCGTTTCTTGGTAGTTTTCACAGTCCACAACATCACAACCTAAAGAGGTCAATTGCTGACACAAGTAATTTCGGTAGGCGCGGCTGTCTTCAACGACCAATATTTTATGGTTCAACCTTGTTACTCCATGTTTAAGGGACGTCGATCTAATAATAACGGCTTATTTTGATACTTCTATAATCTAGTGCAAAAATTTGACGCTGTGACACGCTATTGGATCAAATCAACTTAACGATTATACTGTGTTTGTGTACAGTGTCTGGCGTGAGCAATGAGCAGCGAAAAAGTAAGAAAAATTATCCATGTTGATATGGATTGTTTTTATGCCGCGGTTGAAATGCGTGATAACCCTAGCTATCGCGGCAGGCCTTTGGCTGTTGGCGGCCATGAAAAGCAACGGGGTGTGCTTAGTACGTGCAATTATGAGGCGCGCAAGTTTGGCATTCGTAGCGCGATGCCTACCGCTAGAGCATTGCAGCTTTGCCCGAATCTTTTGGTGGTGCCAGGACGAATGCAGGTTTACAAAGAAGTATCTGGGCAGATTAGAGCCATCTTTGAACGTTATACTCATTTGATTGAACCTCTCTCTTTAGATGAAGCTTTCTTAGATGTTACAGAGTCTAAGCAATGCCACGGTTCCGCGACGCTAATTGCAGAGTCCATCCGACGAGATATTTGGTCAGAACTCAATTTAACCGCCTCGGCAGGTATTGCTCCTGTCAAGTTTTTGGCGAAAGTAGCTTCGGATATGAACAAACCTAATGGTCAGTACGTCATTCCACCTGAAATGGTTCAAGATGAAGTGGATAAATTGCCATTAGAAAAGATTCCTGGTGTTGGCAAAGTGAGTTTAGAAAAATTGCATCAAGCGGGCTATTTTGTTGGGAAAGATATTAAAGAGAGTAATTACCGAGACTTACTGCTTCGCTTCGGTCGCTTAGGGGCGTCGTTATGGAACAAAAGCCACGGCATAGACAACCGAGATGTGGTTGTTGAACGTGAACGGAAGTCTGTTGGTGTTGAGCGAACATTTACCCATAACATTTCAAGTTATGACGAATGTTGGCAGGTGATTGAAGAAAAACTGTTTCCTGAACTCGATAAACGACTTGAGCGCGCTTCACCTGACAAAGCGATTATAAAGCAGGGTATAAAACTCAAATTTGCTGATTTCCAGCAAACTACGATAGAACATATTCACCCTAAGCTCGAGCTTGATGACTTTAAGCAGCTACTGAGAGACATTCTTAAGCGACAAAATGGTCGAGAAATTCGTTTATTGGGCTTAAACGTGATGCTTAAGCCCGAAGAGCAAGTGAAGCAGCTGAGTTTCTTCTAACTCGTTATATTGATCACTTGTTGTTTGACGGTAGCAAAAGGCACAGCTTCCAAGCGGCCAAACCCATTCAGTGATCGGGCTTTGAGTTTGGTTAAAGTTGGTGTGGTGATACCACAAAGGAATTTGGTTTTGAGAGCACTTGAAAGCGTATCTTCAGCTTTTTTATCCAATTGTTCTAGCCAATGTTCTATATCGGATGGGTTGATGCTATCTGCTGTTATTTTGGGTAGTGCAGCAACCTTACCGCGACAAACGCTGCAATGACCGCAGTTTTCAGGTGCTTGGTGATCACCGAAGTAGCTTGCTAATCGATGGCTTAGGCATTGATTTGACTCAAAAAAATTAAGCAGTTCATGGATTCGCTTAACATCGCTTGTTTCTTTGTCACTAAAAAGCTGAGATAACTGTTCTGTCAGTGATTGAAGCGTACTTGGTGCCTGATGAACTTGATATACTTCCGTCATTAACTTGCTTTCGAGTTCTATCCAGCCCTTTTGGTGGAAGTAGTCAAGTGCCGCAATGGCTCGGTTGCGTTCACCTTGAAACTGGTGCCAAAGCGTATCGAAGTCAACCTGGCACCATGTTTTTGCTTGAGGTGAGCAGTTAAACAGGGCTGTAATGAATTCACGACGCTCCGGATTAAAATGATTGATGATCGCTTGCTTGTCGGTTAAGTATTTAAATCGATAGTCTGCAAAGTAGCTGTATTTTGCACTGATTAAGCCAGCCATTTCCATGTATACCATTAGTGTTTTTAGCGGTAACTGACGAACATTACTTTCCGTAGCCAGTCGGCTTAATACGACTTCCCACTGTGGCGTATTTTGGACAGCTTGTTGCAACACAAAGGCAATCTCTGATGATTCAGGAGTATCCCCATAAATAAAGTTCTCAAGTGTGCTGATACCATTTTGATTTGCTAATAGTATGCAGTGTGAAAGCTGCCCATCTCGCCCGGCTCGACCTATCTCTTGTGCGTAGTTTTCGATCGATTTTGGCAAATCATAGTGAATGACACGACGAATATTGGCTTTGTCTACGCCCATACCAAAAGCAATAGTTGCGACGATGCAATCAATCTCTCCACGCATAAATTGGCTTTGAATGGATTCCCGAACTTCGTTGGCTAAGCCTGCATGATAGGCACTGACGTTAGTGCCACCTTCGCGCAGCATATTGGCCACTTGTTCTGCTGCGCTCTGTAACGTGACATAAACGATGGTGGGGGCAGTAGGTGCGGCTTGAACAATGGATAATAAGGCTTCCGGTTTTGTTTCATCTTGGCAAGGTGAGACGGTTATGTCGAGATTAGAGCGATAGAAACCAGTAATAACAACATGTTGCTGTGCTATCTCAAACTTAGTCTGCATATCGTCGATAACGGCTTGAGTTGCCGTGGCCGTTAACAGTAATGCTTGCGGAATATTAAGGGTTTTAAGGTACTGGGGCAGTTTTAAGTAATCAGGACGGAAGTTATGTCCCCATTCGGATATACAGTGCGCTTCATCGACCACGAGGAGTGAAATTGGTACTTGTGAAATGAATTGACGAAATCGCTCATTCTTCAAACGCTCAACAGAGATCATCAGGATCTTAGTGTGGCTGAGGCGAACCTGCTCCATGACATGCTGCGTTTCTTCTTTAGTCTGACTCGAATCTATTGATGCTGCTGCAATCCCTTTACTCTTAAGAAAAGCGAGCTGATCTTTCATCAATGCCAATAAGGGAGAGACAACAAGAGTTAGATTCGGCAATAAAAGGGCGGGGAGTTGGTAACAAAGCGATTTCCCCGATCCTGTCGGAAAGATAGCCGCGCTTGAGTGCCCATTAAGCACGTGATTGATGACAGGTTCTTGCCCACCTCTAAGAGAATCGAAGCCAAAGGTATTGCGAAGGGTTCTGTGAACATCAAAATCTTGATTTGGGCTACTCATTGCGCTTTATTCCAGTATCTTTCAAATGCATTGACCACTATTCTAAGGACATTCGCTTGAATGGAACATGATTTTAGTATGAATAAGTTAGAGCTAAAGCAAACAATCCTAGGTTTGCTGCAGCAAAAGTGGAATATTGCCCAGAATTCGGTTCAAAGAGCGATAGAGTCTGCGACCGATGAAGAAACCGTACCTGAACATAAATACGATACCTTAGCATTAGAAGCGTCCTATTTAGCTCACGGGCAGGCTATGCGTGTTCAAGAGTGTGAACAAGAAATACGTACTATGAGTGATTTAGTTCTTCCTACCGCACCTGATAAAGTGACGTTAGGTACCTTGGTCACTGCTGTAGATCTAGAGGACAAGGAAAAAACCTTCTTTGTCGCTCCTTGTGCTGGTGGGTTGAAAGTTAACTTTGGTGGTGAAGAAGTGGTTGTTGTAACGTTTGAATCACCACTTGGACGCTCATTGAAAGGCAAATCGGTTGGTGATGAGGTTAGCTATCAGGTGTCAGACACGACGTTTAGTTACGAAATAGAAACCATAAGCTGACATGATGATAGCAATGTTTTGTTATGGTAAAAGTGAATTAACCCAGTGAGTAGAGTATGAAAAAGGTATTACTAGCACTTCCATTCCTCGTTTCAAGTCACGTGTATGCCGCGCAATGTAAGGTTGATTTGAAAAATGAAATTCACTTAAGCGGTGATAAACTTGAAATTCACCAAGTGAGTGGCGATACCGCTATTGTTGATGCGGACAATAACGTTACTATTCATGGTGAACGTATCGAGTTAAATTCAGAGCAAAAACAAGCGGTAAGTGAATACCGAGAAAGCTTGAATGAATATCTGCCAAGAGCAAAACAGATCGCTCAGGATGGATTAGCACTAGCCAATGAAATTGTCGATGATGTCGCAGAGAGTTTTGACGCACCAGAAGCTTTCGAAGGGGTTAAAACATCTATGAAAGAGTTCTATGCAGATGTAGAAGCGCGTTATTACAAGAACGGTGATCTAATATTACCAGCCGATAGTTTTTCTTCATTAGCAGATACTTGGACAGAAGACTTAGAGAAGGCGACGGCGCTATTCAATGAAGAGTTTATTACTAGCGCTTTTGGTGCAATGTCTGAAAAAATGAAGCAAGAAGGTGGCCTAAACCTGACTGAGATGGCGAATTCGATGTCTGAGCTCAAAGAGCGCATTGAAAATCGCATCAAAGAACACCAGAGCGAAGTTGAGCAACAGAGCGAAGAATTTTGTGATTCTCTGGACGATATTGCAGAGCAAGAACAAGAATTACATAAGAAAATTCCTCAACTAAAAGACTATCAAGTTTTCACCATCTAGACTTAAAGAGCACCAACAGGTGCTCTTTTTGTAGACAAGGGTGAAGTGATTGTGTTTAATTCTCGCTCATTAATGAAATGGCGTACATTATCCCAGGTGCAAGTCTCTAATTTTTCCATTAAACAATTGACCATCTTAGCGTCTGTCATGATGGCCAGTGTTTTCGTGTTCTGTTATCTCACATTTCGCTACTTTTGGACCTATGATGCTGCTGTGGACTTAGCGGTAGCACAGCAGCAGGAAGAAGTTCGTCGTGTAAAAACGTTACTTGAAATTCAAAAAGCCGATCTGGCAAAAAGTCTTCTCGATTATGCAGCATGGGATGAAGTTGCTGAGTTTATCTCTGGAGACAATGATGATCTGCTTGAAAGCAGTATCAATGAACATTCATTTTCAGCTCAGCAAGTGAGTGGGATTTTTATCTTTGATCCCAATGTAGCCTTAGTGTGGGGTAAACTTTACGACTACATATATAAAACGGAACTCTCCTACGACGAAATCCGCTATAAGTTTGGCGCTTTGCTTGCCGATAGTTTGCGTTCACGAACAGACCAAATTACCCCGTTCGTAAAATTTCTTGTTCTAAATGAACAGCCCCACTTAATGGCGACATCAAGAGTCTGTAACAGTGATGGTATGGATTGTGATAAAGGCTTCATGATGTTTATTAAACCTGTCGGCAGCGAGTTTAGTCGGACGCTAAAGCGAGCAACAGGGCTTGATGTTGACATCCTAACTAAGCCTGATCATAGCCCTCCATTGAAGCTATCGGGTAGCAACACATCTTTGATTGAAAAACTGGATTACCAAAATGAATCAACAGTTTCAGTTGTTATCCATCATTCAGTAAAAATTCCTCCATTTATTACTTGGGGAGAGCTCTCCGCTGTTTTTGCGTTTGCCGTGTTCATGTTTGTATTTAACTTGAGCGTCGTACATATCATGGTTCGCCCTATCAAAAGAGCACGTAGCGCACTCGATTCTCTTACTAAAGGAGAGACATCTCAATTAACTGAGCAAGATACCTTTATTTCATATGAAATGAGGGATTTCGTTTACCGTATCAATGAGGTTTTTGGACAACTAGAGAGCAAGCAGCGTGAATTGGAGTGGGTTGCACTTCATGATGCACTGACCAAAGTTGGTAATCGCCGAAGCTTACAGCAGTATTGGAGTGCACTCACGGAGTCAACAGAGCTGCACTATACCAGCTTGGTTTTGATTGATATCGACTACTTCAAGCCTTTTAATGATCATTATGGGCATATTGAAGGGGATAGCGTCTTACAGCATGTTGCACAAACTTTAAAAAATGCTCCGACTGAATGCGAGAAGTTTGTATCTCGCTTTGGTGGAGAAGAGTTCTGTATTGTTTTAAGTAGTCACTTACCCATTGATAATCAACAGGAAGCTGAATGGTTAAGAGCGTCGATTGAACAACTGAATATTCTGCATCAGTATTCTTCGATTGCGTCACATATCACAATCTCAGCTGGGGTTGCGGATTGCGCTAGCAACAAGCTTGATAAACTTCAAGATATCTTCTTAGTTGCAGATAGGGCTTTATATCAAGCGAAGGATGCTGGACGAAACACAGTAATTATTCAGCCTTACTAAGTTTTGTGTATTCGATTGTTTACAGATCGAATTGACTGATTTTTAGCCTGGAATTCAATCTATTATTCTACATTTATTGCTATGGGTGACTCTTTGTAATAATGTACTACCCAACTAGTTCATTAGTGCGAATTGAGTAGTATGGCACAAGTAGACACTTCACAACCTCGCGAGCATTTTGACTCACGTCTCGGCTTTATCCTTGCAGCAGCGGGAGCCGCCGTTGGCTTAGGTAATATTTGGGGATTTCCCACTCAAGCGGCTAGCAACGGTGGTGGCGCTTTCTTACTGGTTTATTTGGTGATGATCCTTGTGGTTGCCTTTCCTATGCTCGTAGTAGAAATGGCGATTGGCCGTCATGGCCAAGCTAACCCCGTTGATAGCATGCGGTCATTGACACCTAACTCACTCGGAAAGCGTGCTGGTGCAGCGGTTGGCTGGATAGGCTTGAGCGTACCGAGTGCAGTATTGGCTTTCTACAGCATTGTTGGTGGATGGTTGATCTGTTTTCTATTAGGGGCGGTGGCTGACGTAGTTGGATTTGAAACCGCAGCTGCATGGTTTAAAGGCTTTAGTGTTGAGCGTAATCTTTTTGGCACTATTACTTTCTATGTGCTTACTATCCTAATTGTTCAAGGAGGCGTAAAGCAGGGTATTGAGAAATGGTCTACCCGTTTGATGCCAGCACTGTTTGTGTTATTTGGTCTTCTGTTTGTTTACATCATGACTCAATCAGGTGCAATTGAAGGTCTAAAGCACTATTTAATCCCTGATTTTGAAAAAATAATGGATCGTAAACTTATCTTAGCTGCGATGGGGCAGGGATTTTTCTCACTGACCATTGGCGGTTGCTCGATGCTGATTTATGGCTCATACCTAAGTAAGAAAGAAAATCTACCTAAGATGGCGATGAACGTAACGCTGGTGGATACCGCTGTTGCTTTTATCGCTGGTTTAGTAGTGATGCCTGCAATGTTTGTCGCCATGCAAAAGGGTGTGCAGATATACGCGGAAGATGGCTCGCTACTTAGCTCAGACACGTTAGTTTTTACGGTGTTGCCACTGATGTTTGACAGCTTAGGTTTTGTTGGTCAACTTTTCTCAATTGTGTTCTTTTTGCTACTCACCATTGCAGCATTAACGTCTTCGATATCTATGCTTGAGTGTCCAGTTGCGTTAGTAAGTGAGCGCTTTAATACTAAGCGAACATCAACAAGCTGGGCACTTGGCGGCCTGATCGCTCTGTTTAGTGTGGTGATTGTTTATCACTTTGCAGACTTGTTTGGTTTAGTGGCAATGGTTGCGACTCAATATCTTCAGCCCGCAGCGGCACTACTATTTTGCTTGTTTGGTGGTTGGGTATGGAATCGCCATTCAAAAATTAAAGAACTTGAGCAAGGCTATCCAGAATTTACCCAAGGTTGGTTTGGTAAGCTGTGGCCTATTTATGTGAAGTTTGTTTGCCCAGTGTTAGTTGTGACGGTTATTTGGGCTTCGTTTGGGTAGTTTAGTAGGCATACTCTAGATATAAAACAGCCCGCGAAGTGCGGGCTATTCTATATGGGGGTTTATTAAGATGGTGAGTTAATTTGCCCAGTTGTCAGTGTTTCTACACCGATATCTGTTACTTCTTCAATAAACTCTTCAACCACCTGTTCTACTTCGTCGTCATCTTGTGTGAAGTAGGCAAGGTGGAAGATAGCATCACCCTCGTTTACCAATGGCAGTGTTTGTTGACCGATGACAATCCCGCCTTTACGAGCAGTCAGTTCGATCTCACTGTGACCCAGTGGGGCGCTGATGTAAGCCAGAACTTGGCCTTTCTCTACTTTTTCACCTAATGTCACAACAGTTCGCAAAATACCGTCGCTTTCAGCGCGAAGCCAACTGGTAGATTTTGCGATCACAGGTGTTGGTAGCTTTTTACGGCTTGAGCGCAGCATGCCAATCGCCTGCATTACTCGTTGTACACCAATGAAACCAGCACTGATACAAATAGGCTCGAAGCGTAGTGCTTCGCCCGCTTCGTAAGTCAAAACCGGAATGCCCAGGCGTTCTGCTTCGCTACGTAGTGAACCATCACGTAGTGGAGCATCGACAATCACTGGCGTAGCAAACGCCTGAGCAATACGAAGTGTTTCTGGGTTACTTAAATCTGCGCGAATCTGCGGCAGGTTGGTACGATGAATCGCACCGGTATGTAAATCCAGAATGTAGTCACAACGCTTAGCAACCTGGTCAAAGAAAGTATGCGCCATGCGTGAAGCAAGCGAGCCTTTCTCACTACCCGGGAAGCAGCGGTTTAGGTCACGTCTATCCGGTAGGTAACGTGACTTATGAATAAAACCAAATACGTTGACGATAGGTACAGCAATCAAGGTACCTTTGAGTTTGTTTACATCAATGGTGTTGATCAGCTGTCGCACAATCTCAACGCCGTTAAGTTCATCGCCGTGGATAGCCGCATTGACCATAAGGATTGGTCCTGCTTGCTTACCATTGATGATCTCAACAGGGATCGATAAAGGTGAGTGTGTATAAAGCTTGGCTGCTTCTAACTCAATAACCTTACGTTCTCCCGGTGAGACAGACTCACCGAGAAATTCAAACGCGCTATTCTTTTTAGCCTTTGCCACGAGTTTTAGTCCTTTTACTTGCCGCATTCTTCTCAATAAATTCGACAATCATTCCAGCAATATCTTTACCAGTTGCGGCTTCAATACCTTCAAGACCTGGAGATGAGTTTACTTCCATGACCAATGGACCACGGTCCGATCTTAATAGATCAACCCCAGCCACATTTAGACCCATTATTTTTGCTGCAGCAACCGCTGTGCGGCGCTCTTCTGGTGTGATCTTAATTAAAGATGCACTACCACCACGGTGTAGGTTTGAGCGGAACTCACCCTCTGCGCCTTGACGTTTCATCGCAGCGATAACTTTGTCACCAATCACGAAGCAGCGAATATCCGCACCGCCAGCTTCTTTGATGTATTCTTGTACCATGATGTTCGCTTTTAAGCCCATGAATGCTTCAACAACGCTTTCCGCTGCTTTGCGGGTTTCAGCAAGAACAACACCGATACCTTGGGTACCTTCAAGTAGCTTGATCACAACAGGTGCGCCACCAACCATCTCTAGAAGGTCTTTTACATCATCAGGTTTGCTTGCGAAACCTGTGATTGGCATACCGATGCCTTTGCGTGATAGCAACTGCATTGAGCGGAGCTTGTCACGAGAACGCGTGATCGCAACTGATTCGTTGACTGGGTATACACCCATCATTTCAAACTGACGTAGAACCGCAGTGCCATAGAAAGTGACGGATGCGCCAATACGAGGAATGATTGCATCGAAACCAGATAGCTCTTCACCTTTAAAGTGAATCTCTGGCTTTTCTGAGTTGATATTCATGTAACAACGTAGTGCGTCGATCACTTTTACTTCGTGACCACGACCTTCCGCCGCTTCAATTAGACGCTTAGTTGAGTACAGGTTCGCATTGCGAGACAGAATACCAATTTTCATTATTTGCTTTCCTCGAAAGGGACTAAAAACGATTCCACAGGGTCAACCACAATACGGTCATGCATTGCAGTGCGACCTAATAACATGCGAAAAGCCATGTTTTCGCGATTAGTTAAAGTAATTTCAATTGGCCAGCTTTTCCCGCCAATGCTGAGTAGTGACTCGATCACGTAACGTGATTCTTCGTGACCACCTGAGTCGCGTACAACACGCTCATCAACTACTTTAGCTTCACATACAGTTTCTACATCCGTGTTATGTTGTATTGGGTGAATCCAGAAGCGGACCCAAAGAGCTTCGTCCTTCTTAAAGCTCTCTACTTTGAACGCGTGTAAGCAAGACGTTTTGGCGCCGGTATCAATTTTTGCGTTAATTTCGTTAATACCTAAACCTGGCAGGCTAAGAGTTTCTCGCCAACCGACTAATAGTTTTTCTTTCATCGCAGTAACATAATTTTAGAGAGTATTTAAGATGCTCGAATGAGGTGAGCATCCCCAACATAACACGGTCGAATATTGCCGAGTATAGTGCTTGAAGAGGGTAGAGAATGTACCCAAAGGCGCTTCAAGGAGGGCGACTGTAGCAACCTGGGCAGGGTGTGACTAACGAAAAGAAATCACCGTGACGACAAATATTATTTATCGTGCGGGAAATTTAGAGAATAAAAAAGCCAGCTAATCTGAGCTGGCTTTTTGGATAAGTTTTTCTAATGAAAAATGAACTTTTGTCTGATTACGCTTTTTCAGGAATCGCTTCTAGTAAGGCAACCATTTGCTCCCAGAAAAGTGCAACTGTATCAATTTTCACTTTTTCATCCGGGGAGTGTGGGAACTTAATCGTTGGACCAAAGGAGACCATATCCATATTCGGGTAAGGTTCTTTAAATAGACCACACTCAAGACCTGCGTGAATCACCATGATGTTTGGTTTGTGGCCGTAGATGCCTTCGTACATGTCACGGAAAATCGCCATGATCTCTGAGTCAGCATCAGGTTTCCAACCAGGATAAGCGCCAGAGAACTCAATCTGAGCACCGGCCAGTTCAGCAACAGAAGTAAGCATGCCTTCAACTTGTTGACGACCAGAGTCGATCAGTGAACGAACTAAGCAAAGAACCTGAATTTGATTTTCTTCTGTTGTGATAACGCCAACATTAAGAGAAGTCTCTACTACGCCTTCGATTTCATCGCTCATACGAATCACGCCATTTGGACAAGCGTTTAGAGCAGCAATGAAGCGTTGTTGGTCAGTAACCGACAGAACCAGTGAGTCAGTTTCAATTGATTCGTTGAAAGAAACAATGTCAGTTTCAACTTTACCCAGTTCTGCTTTAAGCAGATTGGTGTAGAACTCAAATAGTTCTGCTAGTTTAGCTTCGTTTTCAGCAGGGACTGCAACGGTCACAAACGCTTCACGAGGAATTGCATTGCGAAGGCTACCGCCTCGGAATTCAATAAGGCGTAGGTCTAACTCTTGTGCGTGGCCAGCTAAGAAGCGGGCAACAAGTTTGTTTGCGTTGCCACGACCTGTGTGGATATCACAACCAGAGTGACCACCCTTCAGACCTTTAAGGATCAATTGGCGAGTGACAAAACCTGCTGGGATTGCCTCACGGCTAATATCAAATGACATTTCACCATCAATACCGCCAGCACAGCCCATGTAGACTTCGCCTTCTTGCTCTGAATCGGTATTAAGAAGGATTTCACCCTCTAGCCAGCCTGCTTCCAAACCAAACGCGCCAGTCATACCTGCTTCTTCGTCAATAGTTAGCAGAACTTCAAGTGGGCCATGTTTGATTTCGTTTGATGCAAGTACGGCTAAGCAAGACGCCATGCCCATGCCATTATCAGCACCTAGTGTAGTGCCTTTAGCGGTTACCCACTCACCATCGATGTATGGTTGAATTGGATCTTTAGTGAAGTCATGATCAGTATCTTCGTTCTTCTGCGGCACCATATCGATGTGTGCTTGTAGGACGACACCTTTTTTGTTTTCCATACCCGCTGTTGCTGGTTTTTTAATGAAAACGTTGCCGGTTGGATCGCGACGAACATCTAGGCCTTGCTCTTTTGCCCAACCAACAATGTATTGCGCCAATGCTTCTTCATGCTTTGAAGGGTGTGGAATAGAACAGATCTTATCAAAAAACTGCCAAAGTGGAGCAGGTGATAAGTTGCTGATTTCAGAATGGAATTCAGACACGGATGACTCCTTGTAAAGAATAATGCCAGATCTTGTTGGGTGATTAGGCTTAATCAACAGAACAAAAAACTACATCTGACCTATTAAGTAGAGGCACAGAATAGCACTACCTGACTTTACGGTGTAGTGAAAGGAGGTAGGAAATTTTTTGGTGCTATCACAAATTCTAGAATCTATTGTTTGTTGGTTAGGCATCTATATTCGTAGTTTAAGTACTATTTCTTCTGAATAAGCTGATAATTCTGTAATTTAATTACGAAATATAATTGATCTAAATCAATAAATGACTTTTTTGTGACTTTTGTCACTTTAAAGCTTGTAATTAAATTTCCTTGATGTATATTTATCTCAACTTCCGAAGCGAAGAGAAAATGCTCAAAGGATGAGTCCGAGTTTGTCGCCTCCAAGGAACCGAGAAAATCAATATTTGTAATTTTGTTTAATTGATTTAGAAGGTGATGTTTATGAAAGGTTTACCAAGTGCAGCGTTCTGGCTAAACAGCTCTGTTTACACAAGCAACTTTGCATACCCAGCAACTTTTGGTTACTAACTGAAACTTGCTAATCTCGAACAGTTTATGTTCACCCCTATATATTGGAATTTTTTTACAGCTCCTATATAGCTGACATGATTCAACCGCCACTCAAATTGAGTGGCGTTTTTTTATCTGTCATATACCACTCTCATGCTCCTTACTCCCATCATTTAACTGCCACGTCAAATTGGTATTAATTTTATTCGCATAAACTCATATTATTGATGCCATTTATCCCCAAGAACCGACTGAAAGTTTGCTACACGGTACAAAAAAACACCTTTTTAGCATAAAAAATTAGGCTTTTATTAACTATTGATAAATAAGGTTTTTGTGTCATATTTGAGAAAATGTAATCGATTGAATTTGTCTTTTACACTTAGAAATATTGATTAGAGTGTTAATTCTATCTGGAATTTGAGATTTGATAACTCTATAATTCCCGCCAATCGATTACGCAACCGTTTACTTTTTACCTTTTTAGGATTCGATCATGTTCGAAAAACTGTTCAAACTCAGTGAAAATGGCACGAACGTTAAAACTGAGATCATCGCAGGTATTACTACCTTTCTAACGATGGCTTACATCATCTTTGTTAACCCAGCTATGCTTGCAGATGCGGGTATGGACAAAGGTGCTGTATTTGTCGCGACATGTCTTGCTGCTGCGATTGGCTGTTTTATCATGGGCTTTGTGGCTAACTACCCAATTGCACTTGCTCCGGGTATGGGTCTAAACGCTTTCTTCACTTACGGCGTTGTACTTGGTATGGGACATTCATGGCAAGTTGCACTGGGAGCAGTGTTCGTATCGGGCTTGATTTTCATGGCGTTGAGTATTTTCAAAGTACGTGAATGGATTATCAACTCAATTCCAATGTCGTTACGTACTGGTATTTCGGCAGGTATTGGTCTTTTCCTTGCGTTTATCGGATTACAAAACTCAGGCATCGTGGTTGACAACCCGGCAACCTTAGTTGGCCTAGGAAATATTACAGGTTTACAACAAGCTCTTGCTGCACTTGGTTTTTTCTTAACGATTGCACTGGTTTACCGTGGTGTTCGTGGTGCCGTGATGATCTCAATCTTGATCATTACAGCTATCGGTCTTCTATTTGGTGATGTTCAGTGGGGCGGCATTATGTCTACGCCTCCAAGCATTGCTCCGACATTTATGGAAATGAACATCGCTGATGTTTTCGAAATCGGTATGATCTCGGTTGTATTTGCATTCCTTTTTGTCGACCTATTTGACACAGCGGGCACACTGGTTGGTGTTGCAACAAAAGCGGATCTGATTAAAGAAGATGGCAAGCTTCCTCGCCTAAGCAAAGCGTTACTTGCAGATTCAACGGCAACGTCTGTCGGTGCAATGTTAGGTACTTCAAGCACGACGTCTTACGTTGAGTCTACTGCGGGTGTTGCCGCAGGTGGTCGCACAGGTCTAACAGCGGTCGTTGTTGGCGTATTATTCCTACTGGCATTATTCTTCTCGCCACTTGCAGGTATGATTCCAGCATACGCGACAGCAGGTGCGCTGTTCTATGTCGCGATTTTGATGATGTCTGGTCTAGTAAGCGTTGACTGGCGTGATCTAACAGAAGCAGCACCAGTGGTTGTGACTTGTCTTCTGATGCCTTTGACTTACTCAATCGCTGAAGGTATCGCTCTAGGCTTTATCTCTTACGCTGCTATCAAGTTGCTAAGTGGTCGCGGTCGTGAAGTATCAATCAGTGTTTGGGTGCTAGCTGCAATATTTATTGTTAAGTACTTGGTCGCTTAACCTCGCTGGCGATGTTTGTCATCGCAGAAGTAGGATTTTAACCGTATCGCTATAGTGGGTTACTCCGCTATAGCGATTGTTTTTTGTTTTGGGTTTACTTGCTAAATCACAAGCTATGTCATCGAAGTCAGCTGATTTGTGCTGAAGTTTTTACGCATGACATTGGTATTATGCTGCACTTTCGGTAAAATAAACGTTTGCGTAGCTTTTCCCCTAAACTTGCCTGTTGCAATCATTTCATCATAGATGCTTTGCGGGGATGCAGATTTTTTAAATTATTAGGTTATTACAATGGCTAAGAAATTCGTTATCACTTGGGACCAAATGCACACTCTTTGTCGTGAATTGGCAGAAAAACAGATGCCAGCAGAGCAGTGGAAAGGTATTTGGGCAGTAAGCCGCGGTGGTTTAGTACCAGGTGCAATTCTTGCGCGTGAATTGGGTATTCGTCACGTTGACACTATCTGTATCTCTAGCTACGACCACGACCATCAACGTGATATGACGGTTGTTAAAGCGCCTGAAGGTGATGGTGAAGGTTTCCTAATCGTTGAAGATCTAGTTGATAGTGGTGACACGGCACGTAAACTGCGTGAAATGTACCCGAAAGCAAAACTGATTGCGGTATGCGCTAAGCCTGCAGGTGTTGAGTTGCTAGACGATTATGTTCTAGATATCGCACAAGAAACTTGGATTGAGCAGCCGTGGGATATGTCTATCCAATACGTTGAGCCAATCAACCGTAAGCAAAAATAATCGTTTTAGTGCTTATAGCAACAGATTCTTGATAAATGACCCTTCATTGGGTCATTTTTTTTATTACTATATTGGGAATTGTATTTTATTAGGTTCCACCCATGTCCGAAGAAGTGAGCAAAAATCTTTCTGAAACGCTTTTTGTTAAGCATAAGCAGGCTAAAGAAACCTCGGCCCTTACACGGTATATGCCAAGCAGCGAAACTTTTTTAGAAGAGAAGCGCGAAACGGATGGCTACAAGTGGTATCGAAACCTGCGCCGCATGCAGTGGTCTTGGCAGGGAATTGATCCGATTGAGATTGAAGCGGTGCTGGCAAAAATTGCCGCATCGAAACATTCGCGCACGCATGACCAGTGGTTAGATACGGTTATGGGCTATCACAGTGGTAACTGGACCTATGAGTGGACCAAGTTGGGCATGTTGCATCAAAAGCGTTCAGGTGAGCTTAAAGGGGAAGATGCAGCGGATGAAATGTTCAATGCTTCACTCTGTTTTAGCATTGCTGGTTACCCGCACCTTAAAGGGGATAACTTAGCTATCCAGGCTCAGGTATTGGCGAGCAGTGCTTACGCCGAAGCCGCAAAGAAAACGCAATATACCGTTAAGCGCTTAGAGATCCCTTATCAGAATAAACGTATTGTCGCGCACCTTCATCTAACAAGTACTGACAAGCCGCAACCTGTAGTGATTGTAAGTGCAGGATTAGATAGCTTGCAGACTGACCTTTGGACACTGTTTCGCGATCACCTTGCCAAGAAAGGTATAGCGATGCTGACAGTAGACATGCCATCAATTGGCCACAATACACACTGGAACTTAACAGAAGATACTTCGTGTTTGCACCAAGCGGTATTGAATGAGTTGTTCTCTATCCCTTGGGTTGATCATCACAAAGTGGGGCTGATTGGCTTCCGATTTGGTGGCAATGCAATGGTTCGTCTTTCCTTCATTGAGCCAGACAAAATCAAAGCATGTGTCTCCATTGGTGCACCGATTCATGATGTGCTTTCGTCACCAGAAAAACTGAAACAGATGCCTAAGATGTACCTTGATGTATTGGCATCTAGGTTAGGTAAAAGTGCGGTTGATATTCACAGCCTATCGAGCCAGCTAATGGCGTGGTCACTGAAGGTTCAAGGCATACTCACCAGTCGCAAGACTAAAGTGCCTATTTTAGCCATGAGTTTAGAGGGGGACCCAGTCTCACCGTTTAGTGACAATCAGTTGGTTGCTCTTTTTAGTGATTACGGTAAGGCTAAGAAAATTAGTGCTAAAACAATTACACAAGGATATGAGCAATCCCTCGATTTAGCTATTAAGTGGTTAGAAGATGAGCTAATTAGATGACATATCGAGTATTTTAGACGACACTGATATTAAGGCGTACCTAAAGTCACTAGTCCTTTGGTTGCGCCTATAATAATAAATTTCAGTGATGAATATGGAGATTCATAATGTCTGATACGACGAAAAGTCCTACTCACTACCGCTTGCTAACAATACTTAGAGCAATTGGACCCTACCTGCGCGAATCCCAATGTACCGAAGGTTCTTACCTTTTTGATTGTCTATCTGTCTGCGTTGATGACAAAAAATCACCCGAACAACGAGAGTTTTGGGGCTGGTGGTTAGAACTTGTTGATGAGGGGAACGGTTATCAAGCTCGCTATCGCAGCGGCTTATACGATATCTCTGGGGATTGGAAAGAGAAAAAGTTACCTAAGGAGGTGGTGGAAGATGTTAATCGAACTCAGGAAGCGTTCCATACCAAGTTGGTTGAAACGATGCAGAAAGAGTTTGCGCTGGCTATCGAAATGCACGAAGAATCGGTCGAATTTGTCTAATTTTCTCTGCTTATCTTCTTCTACCAACAAAAAGGCGCATTTTAGCGCCTTTTCTACTTGTGAATTTTGTATTTGATTGCTAAAACATCAGGTCTAATCAATCTTCAGCGCAATAGAGTGCTTAGACAGGTTGTGACGATTTTTATTTATTTCATAGTAGAAAGGCAATGAATCAAGAAAGCGGAAAAACACTACAACCACAGACCGTCGTAGTGAAACTAGGTACCAGTGTTTTGACTGGTGGTACGCTGGCATTGGACCGAGCTCATATGGTTGAGCTTGTGCGTCAATGTGCCGAGCTAAAAAAACAAGGCCACTCAGTGGTTATGGTTTCGTCTGGCGCGATTGCTGCTGGCCGTGAGCACCTAGGTTACCCCGCACTGCCCAACTCTATGGCGAGCAAGCAGCTTCTCGCCGCTGTTGGCCAAAGCCAGCTTATCCAAACTTGGGAATCTTTGTTTGCGATTTATGGGCTTAAAATTGGTCAAATGCTACTCACTCGTGCAGATCTAGAAGATCGCGAGCGTTTTCTGAACGCACGCGACACCATTAATGCACTGGTTGAAAATGATATTATTCCCGTCGTAAACGAAAACGATGCGGTAGCAACAAGCGAAATTAAAGTCGGCGATAACGATAACCTGTCTGCCTTAGTTGGGATCCTATGTGGTGCTGATAAACTGCTCCTGTTAACCGATCAAAAAGGGCTCTTCACTGCAGATCCGCGTAAAGACCCAAATGCTGAGCTGATCAAAGAAGTGAAAACCATTGACGATACGCTGCGCAAAATTGCAGGCGGCAGTGGTACAACTTTGGGGACTGGTGGCATGGCCACTAAGCTTCAAGCGGCAGACATTGCACGCCGAGCGGGTATTGAAGTGATCATTGCTGCGGGTAGTGCGCCGAATGTTGTGTTCGACTCCTTGGGCGAAAACCCACAAGGGACCCGCTTCCTACCTTGCGAAGAGGCGCTAGAAAATCGCAAACGCTGGATCTTAGCGGGCCCAGCGGCATCCGGTGATATTGTGATTGATGATGGCGCGGTTAACGCGGTTATTGGTAAGGGCAGTAGCTTGTTAGCAAAAGGCGTTACGAGTGTCAGCGGTGAGTTTGCTCGCGGTGATGTGGTTCGCGTTAATAACGCCCAAGGTAAAATTGTGGCGCGCGGCATTGCGAGTTACTCAAGCCAAGATATGGCAAAAATTGTCGGCAAACACAGTAAAGACATCATTGGAATACTCGGTTATGACTATGGCAGTGAAGTGCTGCACCGTGATGATATGGTCGTAATCCAAGAATAAGGAAAGTAACGTGGAACTGATTTCTATGGGTAAAGCGGCTAAAGATGCGGCTTTCCAACTAGCGACTGCTTCGACAGCGCAAAAAAACCAAGCATTAGCGATCATTGCTGATGAACTAGAAGCGAATGCAGCAACTATTTTAGCTGCGAACGCAGAAGATATTGAAAAGGGCCGCGAAGCCGGTCTAACAGAGGCATTGCTAGACCGCCTTTTGCTTAATGAAGAGCGTCTGTCTGGTATTGCTAATGATGTTCGTAATGTGATCAGCCTAAATGATCCAGTAGGCAGTGAGCTCGATAGCAAGGTGCTAGAAAATGGCATGTCGCTCTCTCGTCGTCGCGTACCACTTGGTGTGGTTGGTGTGATTTATGAAGCGCGCCCGAATGTCACGATTGATATTGCAGCTCTGTGTTTGAAGACGGGGAACGCGAGTATTTTACGTGGCGGTAAAGAGACCTTCTTCTCTAACATGGAACTTGTGAAAGTTATTCAGTCTGCACTTGCAAAAGCGAACCTGCCTGCTGCATCTGTGCAATATATTGAAAAGCCTGACCGTGAGTTAGTGTCTCAACTGCTTAAATTGGATGATTATGTTGACATGATTATTCCTCGAGGCGGTGCTGGTTTGCATAAAATGTGTAAAGAGAACAGCACGATCCCTGTCATCATTGGTGGATTTGGTATTAGCCATATCTTTGTTGATGAAAGTGCCGATCTGGTGAAGTCTCTTGATGTGGTAGAGAACTCAAAAGTTCAGCGTCCATCGGCGTGTAACTCGCTTGATACTCTGCTTGTGCATGAAAGTGTTGCAGCAGAATTTCTGCCAATGCTTGCTGAACGTTTAGCAGACAAAGTTACTTTGGTTGCAGCACCAAACGCCAAAGAGCTTGTGGCTCAAGCGAAAGAAGTGCGTGACGCTGGTGAAGGCGATTTTGACACGGAATGGTTGAGCTACACCTTAGGCGTGAAAGTGGTGAAAGATGTTCATGAAGCGGTGGACCATATGCGTATCCATAACGCAAGCCACTCAGATGCTATCATGACCAACAGCTTAGAAAACTCTGAGATTTTCATTAACTCAGTGGGTTCCGCTGCAGTTTACGTTAATGCGTCAACTCGTTTTACTGATGGCGCTCAGTTCGGTCTAGGTGCGGAAGTCGCGGTTTCAACTCAGAAGCTACACGCTCGCGGCCCTATGGGTTTAGAAGAGCTAACTAGCTACAAATGGGTGGGTAAAGCGAACTACTTGCCGCGCAGTTAACAAAAACTGAACGATATTGTTTGAAAAAGGGGCTATCTAGCCCCTTTTGCTTTTCTTGTGTTTAGCAAATCCGCTACACTGTCTGTCACTTATATGGAGGTGATATGCATTGTCCTTTTTGTTCCGAGAATGACACCAAAGTGATTGATTCTCGTCTGGTTGCTGATGGCCATCAAGTACGTCGCCGCCGTCAATGTCTGGCGTGTAGTGAGCGATTTACAACTTTTGAAACCGCAGAGCTGGTGATGCCGCGCGTGATTAAATCAAATGGTAATCGCGAACCTTTTAACGAAGATAAGATGGTTGGTGGGTTACAACGTGCATTAGAAAAACGCCCAGTAAGCGCAGACTCTGTTGATGTCTCTATCAGTTTGATTAAATCGCAATTGCGAGCAACAGGTGAACGAGAAGTGCCAAGCGAAATGATTGGTAACTTAGTCATGGATCAGCTTAAAGAGCTAGATAAAGTCGCTTATATTCGTTTTGCATCTGTTTATCGCAGCTTCGAGGATATCCGAGAGTTTGGCGAAGAGATTGCAAAACTCGAAGACTAACGGTGACCTCGAATGCCTCAATTTTCCCCTCTAGATTTTCAAATGATGTCGCGCGCTATTGAATTAGCGAAAGGCGGCATCTTCACTACTGCACCAAACCCAAATGTCGGCTGTGTCATCACTCGTGATGGCGAGATTGTGGGCGAAGGTTTTCATTTTCGAGCCGGAGAGCCACACGCTGAAGTTCATGCGCTACGTATGGCGGGTGAAAAGTCTATTGGTGCTACCGCTTATGTCACATTAGAACCATGCTCCCACTACGGCAGAACACCGCCTTGCGCTGAAGGTTTAATTAAGGCCAAGGTTGCTAAAGTGATTTGTGCAATGCAAGACCCAAATCCTCAAGTTGCAGGGCGTGGCATTCAGATGCTTCGTGATGCGGGGATTGAGGTAGAAGTTGGCTTACTAGAACAAGATGCATTGGCACTAAACCCGTCATTTATCAAACGTATGAAAACAGGGATGCCTTTTGTTCAGTTAAAAATGGCGGCCAGTTTAGATGGGCAAACCGCTCTTGCTAATGGACAAAGCCAATGGATTACTTCATCGGCAGCGCGTCAAGATGTTCAAGCCTTTCGAGCTCAAAGCGGTGCGATTCTCTCGACGAGTAAAACAGTCGTTGATGATAACGCATCACTCAATGTGCGTTGGGATAACTTACCAACATCGATTCAAGCCAAGTATTGCAAAACAAATCTACGTCAGCCCACCCGGGTCATTTTAGATAGACAGAGCCAGCTGACACCTGAATTGAAGCTATTTCAAACTGAAGGGGAGCGTCTAATCGTTTCTGAGTCGGGAGATGTGCCTGTTTTTCTGAATTCAGAACAACATGTCGATTTAGAAGCCTTGTTTGCACAGCTTTCCAGCGAGCATAATATTAATCACCTATGGGTCGAGGCGGGAGCAACACTCGCAAGCAGTTTGATTAAAGCAAATCTAGTCGATGAGCTCATTTTGTATCTAGCGCCTAAAATTATGGGCAGCGATGGGCGCGGATTGCTCGGTGCGCTTGGCTTAGAATCAATGGCAGATGTCATTGAACTTGATATCAAAGATGTTAGACAGGTGGGGCAAGATATTCGTATTCGGGCCACACTCAAAAATAAAGAATTGTAATTATGTTTACAGGTATTGTTGAAGCAGTTGGTACTCTGACTGCCATTACGCCAAAGGGCGAAGATATTAGCGTAACCGTCAGTGTCGGCAAGCTCGACATGGGCGATGTTAAGCTTGGTGATAGTATTGCGACCAATGGTGTCTGTTTGACGGTGGTGGATTACAGTGAAACTAGTTATACCGCTGACCTATCACTAGAGACACTGCAAAAAACTGGGTTTGCTGACTACCAAGCTGGTGACAAAGTAAATCTAGAGAAAGCGATGTTACCAACCACACGTTTTGGTGGTCATATCGTTTCTGGACACGTTGATGGCGTGGGTGAAATTGTTGAACGTAACATGGTTGGTCGCGCGATTGAGTTTTGGGTTTCTATGCCTGAAGAGATCACTAAATATGTTGCTGAAAAAGGTTCAATAACGGTTGATGGTATTAGCCTTACGGTCAATGCGCTGCGTAAGAATGCGTTTAAGTTGACCATAGTGCCACATACTGGTGAAGAGACGACAATTGCTGATTTTCACGTTGGCCGTAAAGTGAATTTGGAAGTCGATGTTCTGGCTCGTTATATGGAGCGACTGCTCACGAGTCAAAAAGAGCAGCAACCAGAATCAAACATCACACTCGAGTTTTTACAACAAAATGGATTTGCCTAGGTTAGCAACGTTGCTAACTGACTCAACTAGCCGCTAGAAGCCAAGATAGGAATGCAAAGATGCCGATTAGTACGCCACAGGAAATTATTGAAGATATTCGCTTAGGTAAAATGGTTATCCTTATGGATGACGAAGACCGAGAAAATGAAGGCGATTTAATTATGGCTGCGGAACACGTGACGCCAGAAGCGATCAACTTCATGGCAACTCACGGTCGTGGTTTGATTTGTTTGACCATGACTAAAGAGCGTTGTGAGCGTCTTGGTCTACCTCCTATGGTGCAAGACAATAATGCGCAATACACCACAAACTTTACAGTTTCTATTGAAGCCGCTGAAGGTGTGACAACGGGTATTTCGGCTGCAGACCGAGCGCGTACGGTACAAGCTGCGGTAGCGAAAGAAGCAAAAGCTGCAGACTTGGTTCAACCTGGCCATATTTTCCCACTGGCTGCACAAGAAGGTGGCGTATTGACTCGTGCAGGGCATACGGAAGCTGGCTGTGATTTGGCTCGTCTAGCCGGTCTTGAGCCATCTGGCGTTATTGTCGAAATTCTAAATGACGATGGCACTATGGCGCGTCGTCCAGATTTAGAGATTTTTGCCGAAAAGCATGACATTAAATTAGGCACAATTGCTGATTTGATTGAATACCGCAATAACACGGAAACAACTATTGAACGTGTGGCTGAATGTAAATTGCCCACTGAGTTTGGTGAATTTAAGTTGGTGACGTTCCGCGATACCATCGACAATCAGATCCACTACGCTTTATGCAAAGGTGATCTCACAGCTGAAGCGCCGTTAGTACGCGTTCACTTACAAGATACATTTACCGATTTACTACACAGCGATCGTAACGCTGAGCGCAGCTGGACGCTTGATGCGGCAATGAAACGCATCGGCCAAGATGGTGGCGTATTGGTGATTTTGGGCAATGAAGAATCAACCGATTTACTTGTGCATCGCGTTAAGATGTTCGAGGCTCAAGATAAAGGTGAGGCACCAACATTAGCTAAGAAGCAAGGTACATCACGCCGTGTTGGTGTTGGCTCTCAAATTCTGGCTGATCTTGGTGTTCATGACATGCGTTTACTCTCATCAACCAATAAGAAATACCACGCGTTAGGTGGTTTCGGCCTTAATGTCGTTGAATACGTTTGTGAGTAATCGCTAACAATAGTTGATTGTTAAGAAGGCAAATGTTTCCAGCATTTGCCTTCTTTGTTTTCAATCTGTTGTGAACAGGAAGAGTAATGCTAAATTTCCATTAGATATTGCTCACAGATTTGTGCTAGAATCCGGCGATTCTCACTTGATGAACATAGTTAAAGGAAGGCTTATGAAAGTGATCGAGGGTGGCTTCCCAGCGCCAAACGCAAAAATTGCTATCGTTATTTCTCGTTTCAACAGTTTTATTAACGAAAGTCTATTGTCTGGTGCAATCGATACTTTAAAACGTCATGGCCAAGTTAGCGAAGACAACATCACTGTTGTTCGTTGCCCTGGTGCTGTAGAGCTTCCACTTGTTGCTCAACGCGTAGCAAAAACAGGCAAATACGATGCAATCGTATCTTTAGGCACTGTTATTCGTGGCGGAACTCCACACTTCGACTATGTTTGTAGTGAATGTAACAAAGGTCTTGCGCAAGTTTCTCTGGAATACAGCCTTCCAGTAGCATTCGGCGTACTGACGGTTGATACAATTGACCAAGCAATTGAGCGCGCAGGAACCAAGGCTGGTAATAAAGGTGCAGAGGCTGCACTAAGCGCACTTGAGATGATTAACGTTCTTTCTGAAATTGATTCCTAATGGGGGCCAGTGTGAAACCAGCCGCACGTCGTAATGCACGTCGATTTGCTCTACAAGCAATCTACTCTTGGCAAATTACTAAAGAAAATGTTGCTACGATTGAGGAGCAGTTTTTGTCAGGTGGTAAGTATGATGAAGAAGAGCATCATGCATCAGAGCCTGCACTTTCTACTCCAGACACAGACGTTACATACTTCCGTGACCTGCTAACAGGTGTTGTGCTAAGTCACACAGAGCTAGATAGCAAGATTCGTCCATACACAGCGCGTCCTATGCAGGATCTAGACATGATGGAGCTTGCACTGCTTCGTCTTGCTATGTATGAAATGACACGTCGTGAAGACGTACCTTACAAAGTGGTTATCAACGAAGCGATTGAACTTGCAAAAGTATTCGCAGCGGAAGACAGCCACAAGTTCGTGAATGGTGTACTTGATAAAGCAGCACCACACGTTCGTAAGAAGTAATCGAAAATAGATTCCAAAAAGGTCAGCACTTGCTGACCTTTTTTATAGCTTCAAATTGTTGAACCATATTTTTAGATAGCAAAGCTGATGTCTGGTGAATTTAATCTAATCGAAAAATACTTGGTCGGTCGTCAAAAGCAGCGTAGCGATGTGCTCTTAGCTGCTGGAGACGATTGCGCGCTAGTTCAAGTCCCTACAGGCCTGTCTGTTGCGATCAGCACTGATACTTTAGTGGCTGGTACTCATTTTTTAGCTGAAGCTGATCCTGCGTTGGTTGCGCACAAGGCGCTCGCTTCCAATGTCAGCGATTTAGCGGCAATGGGGGCAACACCTGCGTGGGTTTCATTTGCGTTAACGATGCCGAGCCCTGATGAAGATTGGTTGGCTCCGTTTTGCGACTCGTTTTTCAAACTTGCCGACTATTATGGTATTCAACTTATTGGCGGTGATACCACCAAAGGTCCTTTGAGCTTAACTCTAACGGTTCAAGGTCTAGTCGATCCTGATAAAGCCTTGCGTCGAGACGGGGCGAAAGTAGGGGATTGGGTTTATGTGACTGGAGATCTAGGTGACAGTAAAGCGGGTTTAGACGTAGTGCTTGATCCTGATTTAAAAGAGCGCCCATTTGCGGATAAATTGGAACAACGCCACTACCTGTCTACACCACGTGTGTTGGTTGGTCAGGCACTTCTTGGCTTAGCCAGTTCCGCGATTGATATCTCGGACGGTTTAATATCTGATGTACAGCACATTTTAAAGCGATCTAAGGTTGGGGTGAGTATTGACGCCGCGACACTTCCTGTTTCTAATGAACTTGTTCAGTTCTTGGGAAATCCGGAAGCTGCTCAGAAGTATGCACTATCGAGTGGTGAAGAGTACGAGCTTTGTTTTACTGTGCCTGAAGAGAACCAGGGCGCAATAGAGAGTGCGTTGGCTCATTGCGGTACAAAGATCACTTGTATTGGACAAATTCGACCAGAGGGCACGTTTGACATTCATTCTCAGGGCAATGGGCTTGAGTGGTCACTCAGTGGCTATGATCATTTCAAATAATTAAGCAGTACTATGACCAATCCTCTCTCTTTAATTTCATTGAAAAACCCTTGGCACCTTCTTGCTACCGGATTTGGTAGTGGTTTATCGCCAATTATTCCAGGCACGATGGGTACATTGGCCGCGATCCCATTTTACTTGCTTTTAGTCCAATTACCATTGCCAATTTATATTTTGGTTGTGGTGGTTTCTTGTGTGATTGGGATTAAGATCTGCCAAGTAACATCCGACGATATGGGCGTGCATGATCACGGCTCAATTGTATGGGATGAGTTTGCGGGCTTTTGGATTACCATGCTGGTGGTTCCGCTCTTTAATTTGAATAGCATGGATTGGAAATGGATATTGACCGGGTTTGTATTGTTTCGCTTCTTTGATATGGTCAAACCGTGGCCGATTGGCTGGCTAGATAAGCGTGTTCATGGCGGCCTAGGTATTATGGTTGATGATATCGTAGCGGGGGCGATGGCTGGTGTTGCCCTGTATCTTGTCGGTAAATATGCCGGATGGTTGATTTAAGAGCATTCTTAGTCATTCCATATACCAAACAACAAAAAAGGGTTGGCACGAGTGCCAACCCTTAATTTTTCGTTTTTCGATTACTTCAGCTTTTCTAGATCCGATTCAATCTCTGCAATTTTGCTCGAGACGACTTTTTCTAGGTGTCTCAAGTCAGATAGAATTTTTTCTTTCACATCCAACTCAACCGATTTCTCTGGTTTCGTTATTTTGTTCAGTTCGTCAATCACTAGGGTTAAGTTGCGATTTATTTCTGTCACTTCTTTGTATTTGTGACTACCGCTATCAACCAGTACATTCTTTACTTGGCGTGGATATTTGAACTTAACGCTTTTCGCAAACAACTCACCTTTTTGCTTACGAAAATAAATTTTTAACACGTCCTTGTGCGCTTCTTGGCGGAGTGAATAGCGCTCAATCTGTTTAGGTTCATGAATACCTAAACCAGTGAGGTGTGGAAACATAGGCTACCTCTTTAACTGTGTTTGTATTTAGTGATCACTAGTTAATGTAGCAGCCTATTCACGTTGTAGATAGTTGATTTTTCGAGCAGTGTGATAACTTGTGGTCAAGATCGCTTAAGGTGCCAGTTCCGCCACATTTGCTATTAACTTCTCTCTCAATAGGATTTCCTCTTCATCAGTGAGTTTACCGCCATTCTCACTCGTAATAATGAATAAATCCTCTGCTCTCTCACCAATAGTTGTAATCTTTGCAGCATGTAGATGTACACCTAAATCCGCAAACGTCGCCCCCACGGTTGCAAGTAACCCTGGTGTGTCGAGAGCAACAAACTCCATTAAAGTCCGCTTTTTACTTTTGGTCGGTAGAAAGTCGACTTTGGTCTTCACCGTGAAGTGCTGCAAGTTTCGCGGAACTCGGCGAGTTTTAATTTTGGTTGGTCGGCCATCTTCTAGCACATGGGCCAGATGTTTGGTAACAGCTTTATGGCGGCTCTCATCAATAACGTCACCATGTTGGTCAAGGACCATGAAAGTATCTAGGACATAACCATCTTTGCTGGTCATGACTTGGGCATCGTGAACGTTGAAGTTACGTCGGTCGAGCTCTGCAACCACAGAGGCAAATAGAGCGTGCTGATCTCGGCTGTAAACAAAGACTTCGGTACCACCACGTGTTGCTTTCTTAGAAATCAATATAAGCGGTTTTGATGGATCATCGTGGCGAAGCAAGTGCATGCAGTGCCATGCGATCTGCTTATGAGTGTGACGTAAGAAATAGTCCGCTTTAAAACGTTGCCAAAGGACTTCAATTTCACGTGCACTAAACCCTTCTTTACGCAGCAAAGCCGATGCGAGGTGCTGATTGTGACGAATACGCTCTCGCACGTCGACTGGGTTTTCTAATCCGCGGCGCAATGCGCGTTGTGTCGAATAGAACAACTCTGCAAGTAGAGTACGTTTCCAGCTGTTCCATAGTTCTGGGTTGGTTGCGCAGATATCGGCCACAGTTAAGCAGACTAGGTATTCTAGATACTCTTCATCGCGAACTTGTTTGGCAAACTCGGTGATCACTTCAGGGTCGTAGATATCGCGACGCTGAGCTGTGACTGACATCAGAAGGTGATTACGCACCAACCAAGCGACGAGTTTGGCTTCTGGTTTAGATAAGCCATGTTCGATACAGAAGTTATACGCTTCACCTTCACCAATCACAGAGTGATCACCACCGCGGCCTTTACCAATATCATGGAAAATAGCCGCTATGATCAACAGCTCTTTCTTTTGAATTCTCGGGTAGACTTCGCAGCAGATTGGATGCTTATCGTGGTTTTTAGCGTAACTAAAGGTGTTGATATGTTTAAGTAAGCGAACGCTGTGCTCATCGACCGTGTAAACATGGAAAAGGTCAAATTGCATCTGGCCAACAATCTGGCTCCACTGCGGTAAATATGCTGCCAATACGCCAAGCTTATGCATTAGGCTAAACGCTTTGTGCAGTGCATTCGGGTGGCGACAGAGCTCTAAAAACTTCTCTCTAGCTTCAGGGATCGTGTGAAGGAATTTATTCAATCGACGCCTTGCCGTACGAAGTTGACGCATGGTTGGCGGAGCTACGCCTTCGATACTGGAATCGTTGGCAATGTGCAGAAACATATCCAAAATGGTTTCTGGACGTGCTTGGAATAGGGCGGGTTTGCGTGCCTCAATGAGATGACCACGGCGCTGGAAATCTTCACTCAAGATCTCGGGTTCTGCTTCAACCCCATTTTCTAATATCGCTTGATCAAACAGTTTGAGTAGCATTTTGTTGAGTTCAGCGACACGGCGTAGGGTTCGGTAGAACTCTTTCATCATCATTTCTACGCCGCGGTTACCTTCACCAGAGAAGCCAAGGCTTTCTGCTACCTGCGCTTGATGAGCAAAGGTCAGGCGGTTGTCGTAGCGCTTTAGTTCAATGTGGAGGGCAAAACGAACTCGCCACAAAAAGTCTTGGCATTCGACCAGTTCACGGTACTCTGCATCGGTAAGAAAACCGTAACGGCTCATTTCTAGCAGTGAAGTAGCGCCAAAATGGCGACGAGCAATCCAGCTTAGGGTGTGAATATCACGCAGGCCACCCGGTGTCGATTTGATATCCGGTTCTAAGTTGTAAGTCGTGTCGTGGTAGCGTGCATGGCGAGCACGTTGTTCTTGAATTTTCGCTTTGTAGAAGATTTCACTTGGCCAGAATGATTCTGAATGAATGACCATCTTTAACTGGTGGAAAGTATCTTCGCAGCCGCAAAGTAGGCGAGATTCTTGAAGATTTGTGGCAACCGTTAAATCTTCCCTTCCAATCGTCGCACACTCTTCAACGCTACGAACGGCATGACCAACCTCTAAACGCAAATCCCAGAGTAGGGTGATAAATTCACTTACTTTGCTAGCGAGTGACTCAGGCAATGTTTTGCGCGAGATTACCAAAATATCGATATCGGAAAGAGGGTGAAGCTCACCACGGCCATAACCGCCAACGGCGACTAGGCTAATGTTTGGTAGGTTAGAAAAGCCAAAATGTTGCCACAGCCGATTGAGCAGCAAATCAATATACTCCGCGCGACCGAGTACTAAGTCAGTCACTGGATGATGATTGAGAAATTCACTTTTCTGATACTGAGCGAACTTTTCTAACTGTTGTTTTAGTTCACTTATTGAGATTTGCTGATCTTCAAACGTCAGCGGGGATTGAAAGGGCATACAGCGAGTCCATGCAAAGTTGTCCTGAGGACCAATCTATCAGACTTAAGGGGATAAAAAAATATCCCCGAAAATCGGGGATATTTGAAGTGATTGTATTGATTATGCGTTGTTCATCATTCGAGGAATGGTGTCATCGCTGCGAAGAGTGAGAACCTCACAGCCTGTGCTGGTTACCAAAATCGTGTGCTCATATTGAGCCGATTTCTTCGCATCACCGGTGTACACCGTCCAATCGTCTTCTGCATCAACCGTTACACCGAATTTACCTGCGTTAATCATTGGTTCGATGGTAAAACACATGCCTTCTTTGAGTACGCGTCGGTCACTGTTTTTGTAGTGAACGATTTGTGGCTCTTCATGGAACTCGTTACCGATACCGTGACCACAGAAATCTTTTACAATTGAGAACTTGTTACGTGGGTTCTTTTTATTGTTTTCTTTGATGTATTTCTCGATAGCTGTACCGATATCACCAACTGTTGCACCTGGCTTCACTTTACGCATACCAACATACAGAGCTTCTTGAGTCACCATGCATAGACGCTTATCCGCTGGTGATACATCGCCGACAAAGAACATTTTCGACGTGTCACCGTGGTAGCCGTCTGGGCGAACGCTTAGGTCGACACCCTCTTCGTTTGGAATGATGACGGTAATATCTACGTTGATGATATCGCCATTTTTTAATACAGCAGGCTTCAGTTGGCCATTGCTGCCGACTTCATCTGCGCTTGCCGGAATGCCGTGACAAACAATGTGATTAATCGAGGTACAAATTGATTTAGGGAAACCGTGGTAATCAAGTGGAGCTGAGTAAGCACCTTTCTCAATCCCATAATCGTGACAGATCTGGTTCAGTTGATCTGTGGTAACACCCTCTTTAATGTGGGGTTCGATCATCTCCAGGATTTCAGCGGCCAACGCGCCCGCTATGCGCATACGTTCGATTTCTTCAGCTGTTTTGATCTTGATTGACATCGGCTTTCTCTTACTTACTTCGGTAGCACCCTCTGGTGCGAATGGGCGCATTCTAACAGGAAGATGTCAGAATGTGTAATGGTGCCAAATCCCTATTACATATAGGGTTGTATGATTTAGACGCTGTTCGGGGATTTTTTCTCCTATTGCAAAACAGTTTTTTTACTAGCCATATAGGGCAAAAATATGGTATAAAGCGCGCCGGAAATGTGGTCAGTTCTCTTCGTTTCTCAATGATGAAGCGGCGAAGCTGGTCAGTTCCACATAAACTTTTATCTTTAAATCACACACATTCCGACACATATTCCGGGGTGCTGGGCAGAAGCCTAGTCGGAGTTATGGGGAATGTGGAGGCCTAACCCCATAGAGGATTATAAAATGGCAACTGTATCAATGCGCGATATGCTTAAAGCTGGTGTTCACTTCGGTCACCAAACTCGTTACTGGAACCCAAAAATGAAGCCATTCATCTTTGGTGCTCGTAACAAAGTACATATCATCAACCTAGAAAAAACTGTACCAATGTTCAACGAAGCTCTAGCTGAACTAGCTAAAGTTGGCGAGAAGAAAGGTAAAGTACTTTTCGTAGGTACTAAGCGCGCTGCATCTGAAGCTGTTAAAGAAGCTGCAATCGCAAGCAACCAGTACTACGTAAACAACCGCTGGTTAGGCGGCATGCTTACTAACTACAAAACTGTTCGTCAGTCAATCAAACGTCTAAAAGAGCTAGAAGCTCAATCTCAAGACGGTACTTTTGACAAGCTAACTAAGAAAGAAGCTCTAATGCGTACTCGTGAAATGGAGAAGCTAGAGAAGTCTCTTGGTGGTATCAAGAACATGGGTGGCCTACCAGACGCTCTATTCGTAATCGATGCTGATCACGAACACATTGCGATTAAAGAAGCAAACAACCTAGGTATTCCAGTTTACGCTGTGGTAGATACTAACTCTAACCCAGACGGCGTTGACTACATCATCCCAGGTAACGACGATGCGATCCGTGCAGTACAGCTTTACCTAAACGCTGCTGCAACTTCAGTAACTGAAGGTCGTAACAAAGACGTAGCTGTTGCTGCTGAAAAAGATGGTTTCGTAGAAGCTGAATAATAGCGGCTCCGAGTCACACTTAGTCTATGTGCAACTTAGTTGTCGCATAAACTGAGTTATAGTTATCAGCAGGGGCCGAAAATGTAGGCCCCTGTTTTTTACCTTATTTCGAATCAACCGAGGAATAGAGAATGGCAACTGTAACTGCTGCTCTAGTTAAAGAACTTCGCGAGCGCACTGGCGCTGGCATGATGGAATGTAAGAAAGCGCTTGTAGAAGCAAACGCTGATATCGAACTAGCAATTGAAAACATGCGTAAATCTGGCGCAGCGAAAGCAGCTAAAAAAGCTGGTAACGTTGCTGCTGAAGGCGCGATCATCATCAAAGAAGAAAACGGCGTAGCTGTTCTTCTTGAAGTTAACTGCCAAACTGACTTCGTTGCTAAAGACGGTAACTTCACTGCATTCGCAGAAAAAGTAGCGCTTGACGCTCTAGCTTCTAAAGCTACTGCTGAAGAGCTAGTTGCTAAGTTCGAAGAAGAGCGTGTTGCTCTAGTTGCTAAGATCGGCGAAAACATCAACATCCGTCGCGTTGCTTACGTTGAAGGCGCAGCAATCGCTTCTTACCGTCACGGTGAGAAAATCGGTGTAGTTGTTGCTGGTGAAGGCGACGCAGAAACTCTTAAGCATGTTGCTATGCACGTTGCTGCTTCTAAGCCTGAGTTCGTTAACCCAGAAGACGTACCAGCTGACGTAGTTGCTAAAGAGAAAGAAGTTCAAGTTGAAATCGCTATGAACGAAGGCAAGCCTCAAGAAATCGCTGAGAAAATGGTTATCGGCCGCATGAAGAAATTCACGGGCGAAATCTCTCTAACAGGTCAAGCGTTCATCATGGAACCTAAGAAATCTGTTGGCGAAATTCTTAAAGAGCGTGGCGCTTCTGTTTCTACTTTCGTTCGCCTAGAAGTTGGTGAAGGTATCGAGAAAGCTCAAGAAATGAGCTTCGCTGAAGAAGTAGCAGCTGCTCAAAAAGGTTAATCCTTAGAGACGCGTACAAAGTTTAGACCGTAGCCAAGGCTGCGGTCTTTTTATGACTACCAGTTAAACGTTTAACCGTGATGAATGAAGATTGAATAGTCTTTATTCATGACTGTTAATCAATAACTCTCTTTTGGAAGGTAAACTCCATGACAACGAACCCTAAACCAGCGTATCAACGTATTCTGTTAAAACTGAGTGGTGAAGCACTTCAAGGCGAAGATGGTTTCGGCATTGACCCAGCGGTTCTTGACCGTATGGCGCAAGAAGTAAAAGAGCTGGTTGAACTTGGCGTTCAAGTTGGTGTGGTTATCGGTGGTGGTAACCTTTTCCGTGGTGCTGGCCTTGCAGAAGCAGGTATGAACCGCGTTGTTGGTGACCACATGGGTATGCTAGCAACAGTAATGAATGGCCTTGCAATGCGTGATGCACTTCACCGCGCTTACGTAAACGCTCGCGTAATGTCTGCAATTCCACTGAAAGGTGTGTGTGACGATTACAATTGGGCTGATGCAATCCGCGAACTTCGTCAAGGTCGCGTTGTTATCTTCTCAGCAGGTACAGGTAACCCATTCTTCACAACAGATTCTGCTGCATGTCTACGTGGTATCGAGATCGAAGCTGACGTAGTTCTAAAAGCAACAAAAGTAGACGGTGTATTTACGGCTGACCCAGTAGCAAACCCAGACGCAGAGCTGTATGATAAGCTTTCATTCAACTCAGTTCTTGAAAAAGAGCTGAAAGTGATGGATTTGGCAGCATTTACATTGGCTCGTGACCACAAAATGCCAATTCGCGTATTCAACATGAATAAGCCAGGCGCACTTCGTCGCGTGGTAATGGGTGAAGCAGAAGGCACGCTAATCAGCGACGCAGAGTAACTCCAATCACCGTAGTGTAATGGGAAATTATGCTACGGTATTGCCTTTTGAAGACTCCAACTTAGGCTTTCTTCGAGAAAGATTTACACATTAAGGTGATATTGTGATTAACGAAATCAAACAAGACGCTCAAGAGCGCATGGAAAAAAGCGTAGAAGCGCTAAAAAACAACCTTTCTAAAGTTCGTACAGGTCGTGCGCACCCAAGCCTACTATCTGGTATTTCTGTTGAGTACTACGGTGCACCAACACCTCTAAACCAGGTAGCGAACGTTGTGGCTGAAGATGCTCGTACACTAGCAATCACAGTATTTGATAAAGAGCTGACTCAGAAAGTTGAGAAAGCGATCATGATGTCAGACCTAGGCCTAAACCCTATGTCTGCAGGTACAATCATTCGCGTTCCACTTCCTCCGCTAACGGAAGAGCGTCGTAAAGACCTAGTGAAAATTGTACGTGGTGAAGCTGAAGGCGCTCGTGTTGCTGTACGCAACATCCGTCGTGACGCAAATGGCGATCTAAAAGGTTTGCTAAAAGACAAAGAAATTTCTGAAGATGAAGACCACAAAGGTCAAGATGAAATTCAAAAGCTAACTGACGCGGCTGTTAAACAGATCGACGAAGTGTTAGCAGCGAAAGAAAAAGAGTTGATGGAAGTCTAATTCTCCAGAATCTCTAATCTTAAAGAGCGCTGTGCTCGCAGCACAGCGTTTTTTTATGCTACTCTCTGTCCTTTGCTGTTTACCTATCAATTTCTTATATGCAAAACTCACATCTCTCTCCAGAAGTTCTTCCTCAACATATCGCAATTATCATGGATGGCAATGGCCGTTGGGCGAAAGCACAGGGTAAGCCTCGTGTATTTGGCCATAAAAATGGTGTTGCAGCGGTTCGTAAAACGATTTCTACTTCTGCGAAACTTGGTATTAAAGCGATTACCCTGTTTGCGTTTAGCAGTGAAAACTGGCGTCGACCTGAAGAAGAGGTGGGTGTGTTGATGGAGCTATTTATTACCGTTCTATCGACGGAAATTAAAAAGTTGCACAAAAATAACCTACGATTACGAGTTATTGGCGATACTTCGCGATTCAATAGTCGGTTACGTAAGAAGATTGCTCAAGCTGAAGAGTTAACAGCAGGTAATACCGGTACAGTGGTTAACATTGCGGCCAATTACGGTGGTAAGTGGGACATTACTGAGGCGACCAAAGCGATCGCTTCAAAAGTAGCAGCAGGTGAATTAAACGCTGAAGAGATTGACGAAGCGTTGATCACTCAGCATTTGACTATGTCAGATCTACCTGAAGTAGATCTTATGATTCGAACTAGTGGAGAGTGTCGAATCAGTAACTTCATGCTTTGGCAAATGGCGTACGCAGAGATGTACTTTACGCCAATTTTCTGGCCAGAGTTTGATGAAAATAGCTTAATTGAAGCAGTGACTTGGTTTGTTAACCGCGAAAGAAGGTTTGGTTGTACCGGTGAACAAATCAAGGCATTGATGGAAAGCGAATAAAGGATTCAAGTTTGAAACAAAGAATAATAACAGCGCTCATCCTTGCTCCATTGGTGATCTTGGGTATTTTTGAGCTATCTTTGCCATTATTCTCTCTTGCTATCGGCGCAGTGATGCTGATTGGCTTTTGGGAGTGGACTCAATTTGTTGAGGCTAAATCTCGCTATGTCGCTCTTATCCCAGCTTTGGTTGTCAGTGCGCTCAGTCTTATGGTTATCCCTTTTGATGCAGACAGCCTAAATCAAGTCACACAGCCGCATTACCTCATGTTAGCGGCAGGCTGTATTTGGTGGATAGTATCCAGCTTGTTGGCGATTACATACCCTAAATCGGCCAGCTTATGGCAAAACTCGGCTCTTCTACGCCACGCTTTTGGTATTTTAACTTTGTTACCTTTCTTCTGGAGTGTGTTACTTCTGCGTGCCGAAGGGATCGAAACAGACGCATACCATGGTTCAAAACTCGTGCTTTATGTGTGCTTTATTGTCTGGGCGGCAGACAGTGGTGCTTACTTTACAGGTAAAAGCATGGGTAAACGCAAAATGGCGCCTCATGTGAGCCCAAACAAGACCATCGAAGGTTTGATTGGTGGGATTGTTACAGCAATTCTTGTTGGATGGGGTACGGCGACTTGGTTCGATATTGAATTTACCAGCCCATTAGTGATGATTGCGATTACACTGATTACAGTTGTTATCTCAGTTTTGGGTGATCTGGTAGAAAGCATGTTTAAGCGTGTTTCGGGTATCAAAGACAGCAGTAATATTATCCCAGGCCACGGCGGTGTTCTTGATCGTATTGATAGTTTGACTGCTGCATTCCCTGTTTTTGCATTTCTTTACTTCATTTTCTAGGCAAGCTTCGGCTTGCCTAAGTCACAACTCGGTTTCTTGCTATGCGTAAGCTAACAATATTAGGTGCAACTGGCTCTATCGGTGCAAGCACTTTTAAAGTCATCGAACAAAACCCTGAACAGTTTTCTGTCGTTGCACTAGCAGCGGGCGGTAACGTAGAGAAAATGCGTGACCTGTGCGTGAAATGGCAACCTAAGTACGCAGTGATGGCGTCAGATTCAGCCGCAATACAGCTGAAGAAGCAACTTGCTGAACTTAAGGTGGCAACGGAAGTGCTCGCGGGTATTGATGCTATGTGTCAGGTATCATCAACAGATGAAGTTGACACCGTCATGGCTGCGATTGTCGGTGCGGCAGGCTTGCTGCCAACGATGGCTGCGGTAAAAGCGGGTAAACGAGTACTACTTGCGAATAAAGAAGCGTTAGTGATGTCTGGTCAGCTGTTTATCGATGCAGTCAAAGAGTCTGGCGCAGAGCTCATGCCAGTAGATAGCGAACACAACGCAATCTTCCAATGTTTGCCAAGCGATATTCAAACTAATCTTGGCCGTTGTGATTTAAATCAGCACGGAGTTTCGAATATCCTGTTGACTGGGTCTGGCGGCCCATTCCGCTACAGCGGCATCGATTCGCTAAGTTCAGTAACACCAGAGCAAGCAATTGCTCACCCAAACTGGTCGATGGGCCCTAAAATCTCCGTTGACTCTGCGACCATGATGAATAAGGGGCTGGAGTATATCGAGGCAAAATGGCTTTTCAATACTCAACGCGACCAGCTTAAAGTGTTGATTCATCCTCAATCGGTGATTCACTCTATGGTCCAATACAAAGATGGCTCTGTCTTGGCACAAATGGGTGAACCTGATATGGCTACCCCGATTGCACTAACACTTTCTTATCCTGAGCGAGTTTCTGCTGGTGTTGCTCCATTGGACTTCACTAAAGTGGGTGAGTTGACTTTCCTTGAGCCAGATTACAATCGCTACCCATGTCTTAAATTGGCCATTGATGCTTGTTATGAAGGCCAGCACGCCACAACGGCATTAAATGCGGCGAATGAGATTGCTGTAGCAGCTTTTTTGAATCGTCAGCTGTCATTCACCGATATTGCGGTTATTAATCAATCAGTTCTGACGAAAGTGTGTGCTGATACCTCTCAGTCGCACTGTAGCGACTTGGAAAGCCTTCTCGAGCTAGATAGAATGGCTAGAGATTTAGCAACGAAATGGGTTAGTGAGCGTAAGTTATGACGGGTATTTTGTGGAACTTTGCGTCTTTTATCATTGCGCTAGGCATTTTGGTTGCAGTTCATGAGTTTGGTCACTTCTGGGTTGCACGTCGTTGTGGCGTAAGAGTCGAGAAGTTTTCCATTGGCTTTGGTAAGTCTATTTGGAGCAAAGTAGGGAAAGATGGTACTGAGTACAGCATCTCAGTTATTCCTCTAGGTGGCTACGTTAAAATGCTCGATGGGCGAGTTGATGATGTGTCTGAAGCCGACCAAGAATTCGCGTTTGATAAAAAGCCGCTTTGGAAACGCAGTGCAATTGTCGCTGCAGGTCCTGTATTTAACTTTCTATTTGCGATAGTCGCGTATTGGCTTGTCTTCATGATCGGTGTTCCTGCTGTCAAACCAGTGGTTGGCCAAGTTACGCCTTACTCAATTGCTGCGGAAGCGGGTCTCGAATCAGGAATGGAACTTAAATCTGTTTCTGGCGTCAAAACCGCAGATTGGGAATCGGTGAATATGGGGCTCATCTCCCACATCGGTGATGAACGTCTTACAATGACGGTTGCTCCTGCTGATGGTGTAGGTATTGAGCAAACAATCACGTTTGACCTAACCAAATGGAACTTTGACCCTGAACAGCAGTCTGCTATGTCAGCGTTAGGTTTTGTTCCATTTACGCCAGAAATCTCAACGACGTTAATCAATATTACAGAGGGCAGTGCAGGTGAACGTGCTGGTCTAAAAGAGGGTGATACATTAGTTGCTATCGACAACAAACCCATTGAGGTTTGGCAACAAGTAGTCGATGCAATTCAGCAGCACCCTAACGCACCGTTAGCTCTAGAAGTGCTACGAGATGGTGAAAAGGTAACATTGACGATTGTGCCAGATAGCCGAGAAATGAAAGGCAAAGGTGAAGTCGGATTTGCGGGAATCGCTCCAGAGGTCGCAGAATGGCCGCAAAGTTATCGCTTCGACTTACAATTTGGTGTAATTGATTCTGTCGGGAAGGCCGTCGAGAAGACTGGACAAGTGATTGACCTAACAATCAGTATGTTGAAAAAACTGATTGTGGGTGATGTAGGACTCAACAACCTAAGTGGCCCAATTTCGATTGCAAAAGGGGCAGGGACAACCGCTGATTACGGTCTAGTCTACTTTTTGGGCTTCTTAGCTCTAATTAGTGTCAACTTAGGGATAATTAACCTTGTGCCGTTACCTATGTTAGATGGCGGACATCTATTGTTTTTTGCTATTGAGGCTGTAATAAGACGCCCAGTCCCTGAGAAAATTCAGGAAATGGGATACCGCGTTGGCGGTGTAATTATCTTCTCTCTTATGGCAGTGGCAATTTTCAATGATTTTGCTCGTCTATAACTGGGCAAAGGTTGTAGTAAGGAATAACTAAAACAAATATGGCGATGAAAAAGATTCTGCTTGCCACGCTGCTTGCAACAAGCGTAAGTGCACATGGTGTTGAGAACTTTGTTGTTCAAGATATTCAAGTCGATGGCTTACAGCGTGTGACACTCGGTGCTGCGCTATTGAAAATGCCCGTTCGTATCGGCGATACCGTCGATAATCAGGATATCTCTCAAATCATTCGTGCTTTGTATGCGTCAGGCAACTTCGAAGACATTAAGGTGTTACGTCAAGACAATGTACTAGTAGTACAAGTTAAAGAGCGTCCAACCGTGTCGAGTATCTCCTTCTCTGGCAACAAAGCGATCAAGGAAGAGCAGTTACAGCAAAACCTTGAGGCGTCAGGTGTACGTGTCGGTGAAGCGCTTGATCGCACCACATTGGCAAACATCGAGAAAGGCCTTGAAGATTTTTACTACAGCGTTGGTAAATACAATGCGAACGTAAAAGCCGTAGTAACTCCGCTACCACGAAACCGTGCAGACCTGAAGTTTGTCTTCTCGGAAGGCGTTTCGGCGAAAATTCAGCAAATTAACTTTATCGGTAACGAAGTCTTCACTGACGAAGATCTTTTAGGCCGTTTCGAGTTAAACGTAGATGTGGCGTGGTGGAATTTCTTATCTGATGATAAGTACCAGAAGCAAGTTCTTGCCGGTGATATCGAAGCCCTAAAATCGTATTACTTAGACCGTGGTTACTTGAAATTTAAAGTAGATTCTACACAGGTCTCAATTTCTCCTGACAAAAAGGGCGTATACATTACCCTTGGTTTAGAAGAAGGTAAGCCATATAGCGTTAAGGATGTGAAATTCCGAGGCGACTTAGTGGTAGGTGAAGATGAGCTCGATGATCTCGTTTCATTCGAAATGGGTGAACTGTATAACGGTTCTGCTGTCACAAGCCTAGAAGAAAACGTAAAACGCCTATTGGGTGAAGCGGGTTACGCTTACCCACAAGTCCGTACGATTTCTGAGTTTGATGATGAGACTCAAGAAGTGTCATTGGTGGTGAATATCGAAGCAGGTAAACGAATCTATGTTCGTGACATTCGTTTCGTTGGTAACAACTCAACTAAAGATGAAGTTCTGCGTCGTGAAATGCGTCAGATGGAAGGTAGTTGGTTAAACTCTAAGTCTATCGATACCGGTAAAAACCGTTTGAACCGTCTTGGTTTCTTCGAAACCGTTGATGTACAGACTGTTCGTGTTCCTGGCAGTGAAGATCAAGTGGACTTGGTCTACAGCGTCAAAGAAGCAAACTCAGGCAGCGTTAACTTTGGTATCGGCTACGGTACGGAATCTGGCGTGAGCTTCCAAGTCGGTCTTCAGCAAGATAATTTCTTAGGTTCAGGTAACCGTGTTGGTATCAGCGCGATGATGAACGACTACCAGAAAAACGTAAGTCTGGATTATCGTGACCCATACTGGAACTTAGATGGTGTTAGTTTAGGCGGTAAGATCTTCTACAACCAGTTCGAAGCATCTGAAGCAGGTATTGTTGACTATACCAACGAAAGTTATGGTACAAGCTTAACGTGGGGTTTCCCATTTGATGAGTTGAACCGCTTTGAGTTTGGTGTTGGTTATACCCATAACAAGATCGGTAATGTACCAACGTATGATCAAGCTCAGTTATTTGCTCAAAGTATCAACCAGGCTGATGGTGACATCATTACCAATGACTTTGATGTAAATGCTTCTTGGACTCGCAATAACTTGAACCGTGGTTACTTCCCAACGGCAGGTAACTACCAGCGCGCATTTGCCAAAGCAACAGTACCAAGCTCAGATGCTCAGTACTTTAAGCTTCAGTATGATGTGCGTCAGTACATTCCGTTAACGAAAAAGCATGAATTCACGCTATTGATGCGCGGTCGTCTTGGTTACGGTAACGGCTATGGTCAAACAGATGGTAACGATAACTTGTTCCCATTCTATGAAAACTACTATGCTGGTGGCTTTACAACGTTGCGTGGTTTCCGCTCAAATACTGCGGGTCCAAAAGCGGTTTACACGGTGAACAGTAATCCATCAATTTGTAGCAGTTCTTCATGTGTGAATGCTACAGACGACTCTGTAGGTGGTAACGCAGTGGCATTGGCAAGCTTAGAGCTGATTGTCCCGACTCCATTTGCTTCTGATGAAGCGCGCAGCCAAATTCGAACCAGTATGTTCTTAGATGCAGCAAGTGTTTGGGATACTGAATTCGTTTATAACGAAAGTGCGTCTTCAGATCGCTACTACATGGATTACTCTGATCCAACTAATTACCGTGCATCTTACGGTGTTGCATTGCAATGGATGTCGCCAATGGGACCTTTGGTCTTCTCGGTAGCGAAACCAATTGAAATTTACGAGGGTGATGACGAAGAATTCTTCACTTTCACTATCGGCAGAACCTTCTAATTCAAAGGAAATATAAAGTGAATAAAACGATTAAAGCGGCTGGTCTTGGCCTTCTAGTAATGACCTCTTCTCTATTTGCACAGGCGGCTGAAGCTGCGCAAAAAGTGGGTTATGTAAATACTGCTCAAGTCTTCCAGTCTCTTCCTCAACGTGAAGTTGTGCTGCAAAAGATGCAAGAAGAGTTCAAAGATAAGGCGGATGAACTTAAGTCTATTCAGGCTCAAGCTAAGACAAAAATTGAAAAGCTTAAGCGTGACGGCGAGCTACTGGGTCAAGAAGAAATTGAAAAGCTTCGCATTGAAATTGGCCAGCTAGACAGCAAGTACAAAATCAAAGCTCAAGCTCTAGAGCAAGCATCGGCACGACGTGAAGCTCAAGAGAAGCAAAAGCTATTCAAAGTTATTCAAGACGCTGTGAAGAAAGTCGCTGAAAAAGAAGGCTACGATATCATTGTTGATATTCAAACAATGCAGTACGGCAAGCCTGAATTCAATATTTCAGAAAAAGTAATCAAACAACTAAAATAATCGTTTATGACAGCAATCTCTTTAGCCGAATTGGCAACTATTACTGGGGGGGAGCTACACGGTGACGCAAATGCAATGGTCACTATGGTAGCGCCAATGGATAAAGCTCAGGAAGGTCATGTGACGTTCCTGTCTAATCCTAAATACGCGAAACACCTGACAGACTGTCAAGCGACAGTTGTCATGGTGAAAGAAGCGCAACGAGAAGCTTGTACTGGCAACGCCTTGGTTGTTGCTGACCCATACGTTGCGTTTGCGAAAGTTGCGCAAGCTTTAGATACCACACCAGCACCAGCAACGCTAATTGCACCGTCAGCGGTGGTTGCAGATGATGCAGTGGTTGGTGAAAACGTTTCAATTGGCGCGAATGCGGTAATTGAGTCGGGAGTTGTGCTAGGAGATAACGCTGTCATTGGCGCAGGTTGTTTTATTGGCAAGAACGCAAAAATCGGTGCGAACACGAAACTATGGTCAAATGTCAGCATTTACCATGAAGTAGTCTTGGGCGAGTACTGTTTAGTTCAAGCCAATACGGTCATCGGTTCAGATGGTTTTGGCTACGCGAACGAAAAAGGTGAGTGGATTAAGATCCCTCAACTTGGCACCGTTGTCATCGGCAACCGAGTCGAAATCGGTTCATGTACTACGATTGACCGTGGCGCGCTGGAAGACACGATTATTGAAGATAACGTGATTCTAGATAACCAAT